>Ga0181343_1000021_pt1 | contig 78821 bp, 77 predicted proteins | sample Su13VDMLBSD_FD_130110 | JGI IMG/M metagenome (GOLD analysis project Ga0181343, IMG submission 130110) | Freshwater viral communities from Lake Michigan, USA - Su13.VD.MLB.S.D | ecosystem: Environmental > Aquatic > Freshwater > Lake | place: USA: Michigan | collected 2013-07-15
GAAAATACACTATCATGTGCATGTTCTGTGTGTGCAAGAATTGGTGACGGTACAAACAGATATCCTGCATATTCCGATAGTCTACTTTATACACAATTGGGGGGAAACATTCCCTCTTGTTACTCAGATGACCCCTCCAATTGGAGAAGAAATCCAAATGATAGCCGATATTTTCCGCACCCAAGATTGATGTCGGGTACAGATAGCGGAATAGCGGGTGATTGTCGATATTACGGACCAAGAAGATTGAATTGGTATTTTTAAACACAACAATTTGATTTGATTGACTGCCTCTTCATAGTGTGATACAATCATCAAACGATTCTTTCAGAGTCGTGACAAGAAATGCCCGCAAGTTGCGGGCGTTTCTCTAAATACCCTGACCAAAACAGGAGTTCACAATGAGCGAGTCACACAGTCTTCCGACAGCGTATCAGCAATTCATTCACCTAAGCCGCTACAGCAGATGGCTTCCGGATCAGGGTCGCAGAGAATCGTGGGAGGAGACTGTTGACCGATACTTCAATTTCTTTGACAAGCACCTGAAGGAAAATCAGAGGTTCCGTCTTCCGAAGGATGTTCGTGAAGAACTCCGCAATGCCGTGCTGAACCTTGAGGTTCTTCCGTCCATGCGCTGCCTCATGACCGCAGGGGAGGCACTTGAGCGTGACAACATCGCAGGATACAATTGCTCTTATGCACACATCAACCGTGTCCGTGCATTCGATGAGATTCTTTATGTCCTTATGTGCGGTACGGGAGTCGGTTTCTCTGTTGAGCGTGAGTTTGTAGATAAGTTGCCGACAATCGCAGAGGAGTTTTCTGACACCGACACCACAATCATTGTTGCGGACTCCAAGCAGGGGTGGGCAAAGGCATATCGTGAACTCGTATCGTTGTTGATTGTCGGTCAAATTCCTAAGTGGGATGTTTCCAAAGTCCGTCCTGCGGGTGCAAGGCTGAAGGTATTTGGTGGTAGGGCTAGTGGTCCTCGTCCACTTGAAGACCTGTTCAAGTTCACCGTAGATACATTCAAGAAGGCAGCGGGGCGTAAGTTGACTTCGATTGAATGTCACGACATCGTTTGCAAGATTGCTGAAATCGTTGTAGTTGGCGGTGTTCGCCGTTCTGCATTGATTTCTCTTTCAAACCTCACGGACGAGCGTATGCGGGATGCAAAGAGCGGCGCATGGTGGGAGGCGAATCCGCAGAGAGCCTTGTCAAACAATAGCGTTGCTTACAAGGAAAAGCCCGAGATCGGCACATTCATGGAAGAGTGGCTTTCGCTCTACAAGTCCAAGAGCGGTGAGCGTGGCATCTTCAACCGTGCAGCAGCGCAGAAGACCATCGCAAAGTTGGGTGACCGCCGTGATCCAAATCATGCATTTGGAACTAATCCTTGCAGCGAAATCATTCTCCGTGATCGTGAGTTTTGCAATCTTACTGAAGTCGTTGTTCGTGCAGAAGACACTCCTGACAGTCTTGCAAGAAAGGTGCGTCTTGCTTCCATTCTTGGAACAATGCAAGCATCGTTGACAAATTTCCAATACATTTCATCTGAGTGGGCAAAGAATTGCCGTGAAGAGGCTCTTCTTGGAGTTTCCCTGACAGGAATCTTGGACTGCATGTATACGAATACAAACGATGAAAGACTTGAAACTCTTTTGTCATTGCTTCGTCAAGACGCAATTAAGACCAACAAGGAATGGGCAGACAGAATCGGTATTGAGCCGTCTGCTGCCATCACATGCGTCAAGCCTTCAGGAACCGTATCACAGTTGACGGACGCAGCATCGGGCATTCACGCCCGTCATGCGCCCTATTACATTCGCACCGTCCGAGCAGACAATAAGGATCCACTCTGCAAGATGATGAAGGAAATGGGATTCCCGAATGAAGCGGATATCATGAAGCCGGAACACACAACCGTGTTTTCGTTTCCAATGAAGTCGCCTGATCGTTCTGTTTTCCGCAAGGACATGACCGCCTTGCAGCATCTTGAACTGTGGCTTACCTATCAGCGGCATTGGTGCGAACACAAGCCGTCAATCACCGTGACTGTAAAGGAGCATGAGTGGATGGAGGTCGGTGCATGGGTGTATAAGCACTTTGATGAGGTATCGGGAATTTCTTTCCTTCCTTATGCAGACCACTCATACCAACAGGCACCATATCAGGACTGCACAAAAGAAGAGTACGAAACTCTCCTTGCCAAGATGCCAAAGAATATCGATTGGAGTCTTCTCCAAAATTATGAGAAGGAAGACAATACGGTAGGAAATCAAACATTTGCTTGCTCTGGTGACAAGTGTGAGGTAGTTGACTTGACTAGAACTGGCTAAATACAAAGGACTTAAGATGAACTGGTTGATTTCTTCATTATGGACGACAATGGTACTGTACTTGCTGTACGAGACTACTGTTGTCTATTCATATCTGAAGCATCTTCCATTTTTGAATTTCATTACGCATGTCAAAGACTATGAACTTGCCCGAAAGGATGACTGGTCACTTTCCTATTCTTTCTACATGCAATTTCATCATGGTGGATTCATGTTGGAGTTGCTTACATGCCGATATTGTCTTGGATTCTGGCTTGCTCTTGCTGCCGCAGTTCTTTCAGATATTGAATATTTGCCAGCAATCTACTTTACTTCACAATTGACTTATGGGGCTTTCAAAGCCACGGACAAATTCTTCACGGGACTGGGGGACAACAACGATGAATGAAATGACATTCAATAGCATGGTTGAGTTTTTCAACCACATCCATTCTAGAGGTGGTGCTAATATTCCCACACATGGTGTTTTGGGAAGTTTTTACATGATGATGTCTGTATACACCAATCCAAATACTTGCTCTTGCAAGAAAGGAAAGGCGGCATACAACAACATCTTTAACACATGCAAGTCTTTATCAACATCTCTTTCGGGCGAACAACTAATGAATTCAAGAGGGATGTTTGACGATAAAATTGTGGTGGTAAAAGAGGGTGGCAACGAAATTGTGAGGTTCTAACAGATGACCACCGCCGAGCGTGATTTTGTCAAGGCGGTCAGAACGGAAGCAAGAGAATACGGGATCAAACTCGTATTCTCCCGTGGCAGTTTCGTAAAAACTGACGGCATGATGGCTTTTGGTTACTTTGATGAAAAGAAAATCTGTGTAGCAAAAGGACATTCCCGTTGGGTAGAAGTTCTTGCACACGAATATTCCCATTTCCTACAATGGATTGGTGGAAGCAAAATATACAAAAGGTGCGACAATTCTGGAGCCATTATTGATTCATGGCTTCATGGAAAAAAGCACAATATTCGTACTGTACATCGTGCGTTTGAAAACATTCGTGCAATGGAGCGTGAATGCGAAATGATTACGGTTGAAGTAATCAAAGAATATGGATTGAATGTCGATATCGAAAGGTATAAGCAGGAAGCAAACTGCTACATTTACATTCATCACCTAATGGAGTTGCATCGTAAAAGATTAGACAACTTCAAAAAAGATCCAATCACTCCCTATTACATTCGCAAGATGCCAGCATCTTTTCGTGCGCCAAGCCACACAAAGATTCCCAAAAAAGTTGAGGCTATTCTTGAGCGATGCGTATGATGATTTGGGCTAAATACTGGTGCCATCGGATTTTTTCGTTCATGGCTAATTTGCACCGATTCGGTGGTAGGAGGTCTCCCATGAGTTGGAACTACCGTTTGATTAAGCGAGTGCAAAATGTTGGAAAAAATGAGTATGTCACTTACGGCATACACGAAACTTATTACAACGACAAAGGCGAACCGTTCAGCATTACAGAGCGTCCGGTTGAACCTTATGGTGAAAACGCTACCGAAATTCTTGCCTCTTGGATGCGGATGGGCGAAGCATTTACCAAACCGATTCTTGAATATGATGATCTTGTAAATCGGGATGTTCAGGACATGGACGATCTTGAAGATTTCGTCAGCCTAAAAAACATCACATTCAAACATGATGAAAAGCCCCTTACCAAAAAGGAAATCATCAAGTTCAAGAATGAGCATGAAAAGGAAAGACAACTTTCCGAAATCATTTATTCAAACGAATGCATCGACAAGCCCCTAGAAAAGGTTATTTCGTTTGCTTTGGCATTGCTCAAAAACGGAACAGTAAAGAAGTAAATTGAATGGCTAAATAAGAGAAAAACCTCTCTTACCATGCCAAATCAACTCTTTCAACTTTACAACCATGCATATTCTTTCGAAAACAGCAAAGTGTTTTCGGACGGTATAACCTATTCTCTGCCACAGAATGATTATGGAATTTACGGGGAACAGGTAGATGTCTATTTCAACACCATTTCAGAGAGCGTAGGAGCCACCGGAAACCTCGCCGTGTGGTTTGTGGCAGACAAGGGTCTGACTTACTATCGGAACGATCCTGGGGCATCTGCGGCGGTAACAGGGTACATACAAGGACGCTTCCCCGTGTCTGCCTCCACGGAGGGACTTGGACTGATCGATTTACGAGGCGCACCCGAATGGAAGCATTTGATTGGAGATGGAATCATCGGTCCAACATTGGCTTCCACGAAGTCTGTAACCTCATACGCAGGAATTACAGGATATGTCCAATCAATATCAACTCTCGTCAATTTACTATCGACAACATATCCTTCGATTAAATGGGCAATTGCAGGATTGCCCCATCTTCCCTTTCAGATGCCTCTCGCACCCGTGAGCGGGTCTGCTCCCGTGTGGGACGCTTCGTTGACAAACACATCAAGTTATGGTGGCTGGTGGGATGTTTCCCATCCAACCGGAAATACTGAACTACTTTATGATTGGAATTCTTCAGGTACTGCTATTCGGGAGTTTTATTCAACAGTAGCAACAAGAGGAGTGCAGAGATACATTTTTGATGCATGTCCTGTTGGATGGATATGTCCCGACATACGAACACCATATGCGTCCGAACAAGAGTACTATAGGTATGGATATAAGCCCGAAGCGAATTATGAAAGAAACAAAACTCTCTGCACGATTGCAGATATTTGGGCAAATGAAATATTCACACAATCATATCCTCTTATATCGCCACTCTACCCATCCCGTGGATTGAACATTTATGATTCTTCAAATGGTAGATTTCTTGGAATAGAATACAACGAGCAGACCGGTGCATATTCGATTACAGCATCCTCATTTACAGGATCTTCGGGGTCTGCAAGAGAGAACTATTATTCTGCAATTCAGTTTCGTGTTGATATGATTGATGCTGCGGTACAGGGAGAAGCAGACGGCTTTGTATACTACGACCCCATTCCGACATTGATTGAAGCAGCATGTACAGGAAATATAGCAACAGGAGCAACGGGATATGTTGCTCAGATACGAAGCCGAAATACCCTCTCTTCTCTTTTTTATGGTGGATCATATCAAGACGGATATGCACCTTCAGGAAGTGGTTATGCAGATCCATGCGTCCAATCGGAATTTCTTCGTTTTGGTTCAAAAAACACAATTGCATATTTGAATGAAATCCGTGATGCGGTAAATCTTGAGGGATTTGGACAGCCACCAGAGACTTTGTTGATTCGAAATGGCTTAATACAAAGCGCAAAAGATCCAGATGCACCGGCGTTTGTTCGTCACACAGACGATCCAATAATCAATCAAAGACCCGATATATTTCCAGAAAGCAATAGTTGGCCCTCGTCATCTGCGGGTGGGGATGGTGTATGCTGTCCGAATCCATGTACAGACCCAAATTGTACGAACACTCAAACAGAATTTGATCTGAGTAGATGCACCCGATCAGAATCAACATGCACAGTAAAATTTAGGTGTTTTGATCCTTCCAATCCTCAATCTGGTTTTGATTGTAACGACGACTGTGAAACAACCATAATTAGATTGGATTGTTCGAATGCATGTCCCTGTGGTTGTGATGGTGGCACATATACGATAACATCGACCGATCTTGAAAACATTATTGGCGATGGAAACACAGTAGGCTCTGGTTGTGTTGTTGCTCCACCGATTCAAATAAATGGATTGCCATCGAATTGCACAATTAATATTCCTCCGGGTAATGATCCAATATGGGAACCTTACTCGCCCCAAGGAGGAGACAATTGCTGTAGTGTTTGTCTGTGCCCATTTCCATTTGAGCAGGATGGTGGGACAATTGATTGTGCAAATAGTTTTGCCCCACTAATATTGCCTCAAAAATACTCTTACAAGATAAGTGGAATTTATTCGGATTACATTCCTCTGATCCATGACCTTCGAAATTATGAAAGATCAACAAACACAAAAGACACATTCAGTAAAATGGTGGTGAGAAAGAAGTCTATATCATGGAAGGATATGTACAGACCGCAAATATCGAATAATTCATATTCATCTTTCGTTCAAGCAAATGACACAATTCTAAAAGCACAGCATTCCATATCTGCCATCAAAACGCACATCGATAAGGATATGTTGCGCCATTTCCCCGGTACATACTTCACCTAAATACTTCTAGAAAGGAGCCTCATAAATGGAACACATTCTAGGAACAATTTGGTGGAGTGTCCTTATGTTTGTTGCTGGTGCATTGGTCGGTGCCCCACTTTGGAAGTGGGTATCTTCAAAGATGCCGTGGAACAAGTGACTTGACACACCACGCATTGTGGTGTATGCTTTTCGAAATGCAATTTGGAGTGAATACGCCACGATGATTACATTCAAGCGGATTCGTTGGAAGAATTTCCTTTCTACGGGAAACTCATTCACCGAAATTCAACTTAACAAGTCGGATACCACCCTAATATTGGGTGAAAACGGGGCGGGTAAGAGTACTCTTCTGGATGCTCTTACCTTTGTCCTTTTCAACAAGCCATATCGTAACATCAATCTCCCACAACTGGTATGCTCTGTTAATGAAAAAGACTCTGTTGTGGAGATCGAATTTACTGATGGGAAAGCCGAATACAAAGTTGTCCGTGGACAAGCACCAAAGTTATTTGAGATTTGGAAAGATGGAAAACTTCTTGATCAAGATGCCAAGGCGAAAGATGGTCAAAGGATATTCGAAGATACCGTATTAGGAATGAATTACAAATCGTTTTGTCAAGTAGTAATCCTTGGTTCGGCTAACTATATTCCTTTCATGCGTCTAACTGCCGCCGAAAGAAGAGCGGTCGTTGAAAGTATTCTTGACATTGGTGTTTTCTCGTCAATGAATGTTCATCTGAAAGAGCGCATCAGCACAAACAAAGAGGAACTACAACACGCAGAATCTGCTTTGGCTGTTGCAAAGGAGCGAGTTGTTTTACTCAAGAAGATGGTAGAAGAAGAAAAGAAGCGAAGCGAAGTTGATGATGCATGGCTTGCTGAACAGGTCGATATTGCAAACAAAATCATCGAAACCGCACAGCAAGAGATCAATACCGCCGTTTTGTCCGTAGAAGAATTGACGGAAAAAATATCCGACAAAGACAGGGTGACAAAAACAAACGAAAAATATACTGACCTGAAAAAGCAAATCGAAAAGAGAATGAATACTCTGAACAAGGAAATTGCTTTCTATCAGGCTAATGATAGTTGTCCCACTTGCTCACAAAAAATTGCCGAAGATTTCAAGCAGGGTGCTATCGAAAAGGGAAAGAAAAAGTCTTCAGAAATGGTAAATGCTGTCGGGGAACTACAGCAAGAAATTGACATTGCTTCCTCACGGCTGATTGACATTGCCAAAGTTATCGATAGTATCCGTGAACTGAATGCATTGGTGATGAAAAAGACAAATGAAATTGAGTCTACGAAAAAACACATCAAAGCAATTTCCGAAAAGAAAATACCAAAAAAGGGAAATGCAGAAGACGATTTGGTAAATGCTTTGTCTTCTGAAAGTGAAGCGATAGACGAAAAGCGTGAACTTATTGAAGAGCAGCACTATCTTTCATTGGCATCGACTCTTCTGAAAGATTCCGGAATCAAGAGCAGGATAATCAAGAATTATGTTCCAGTAATCAATGACACAATCAACAAGTATCTTTCATTGATGAACTTCTTCGTGAACTTCCATCTTGACGAGGAGTTTAACGAAACGATCAAGTCACGCCACCGTGATGTTTTTACCTATGCCTCATTCAGCGAAGGTGAGAAAAAGAAAATCGACCTCGCCTTGCTTTTTGCATGGAGGTCGATTGCTTCGATGAAAAATTCCATCACGACAAATCTTCTGATACTTGATGAGATTTTGGATGGCAGTCTTGATGACCAGGCGACCGAAGCCTTCTTGGACATTATGGCTAATACGAAGGGCGGGACAAACACCTTCGTGATTAGCCATAAGCCAAAAGAAGTTCTGCAAGATAAATTTGATCGCTGCATTCAGTTTGCCAAAAAAGGCAATTTCAGCAGAGCGTTCAATTAATCTGCAATCAACTTAAGAGAAGGAGCGGGTGCTTCTTGAATGTCTGTGTCAGGAACAAGAAGACCAGAACCAAAGTTGCTGTTGTAATCATTGACCATTTGCTTCTTTGGTACTGCAACGAATGCAACTGCCTTATTGGGCAGAAGCATGTTTTCTGTTTCGCAGTAAGGTAGCCATGGGGCAAGACCCAACTTTCCGCTGCCCATCGGAAGGAGAATTGCAGGACTCTTGATTGTCCACTCTCCGCTATCCGAAGCATTGTCGATTACTTTTGCCAAAACTTCTTCGCCCGAATTCAATCTGAACAGTCTAACTTCGCTCATAATAAACCTCCTATAGGTCATGTATGTAGGTCAAGTCTTTGGAAACCCAATAGGGAATGGGTATTTTGCATCGGGTGTTGTATTTCTGTTAAACGCCGTTGCGTTCAAAAAACTATCATTTCCTGTAAGAGTGAAATACAATTGAAGAACATCAAATATTGACAATTCGGTGCCCCATGGAACGGGATATTTTTTCTTTGATCCTATACCAACACCAATTAAATCTGCATACGCATGTTCACGGTATCCCACAGAATCAATGAACCCCAAGAAAACCGGAGTATCGTTGTAATATGTAATTACAGGACTGCCAATGTCACCTTCCAAAACGGCACCCACAGATTGATCTTCAGAAACTCCGTCTAGCATCAAAGACATAATAGTTCTTGGCGTTTTGCAACCACAGCAATCACCACCAACAACCAAGGGGTAGGGGAAAGAACCGCACTTATTGTCTTTCGTGAAAGAGAGTCTTGACTTTCCAGATTTATTGTTTGTTAGTTGATTGCTTCCTGTGATGTCGCCGGTTAGTGGAGGACAAAAAACACCAACACTACCTCTTCCATCTTGACCAAAAGCAAGACCATAATAGATCATGTCACTACCATACGGATCATAAAGCACTATTTGATTGATGTCTTCTGGCAGATTTGTTTCGAACTTTAGTAGTTTTACTCCTTGCCAATGTGCTGACATTCCCTGAAATGCCATCATTGTGTTTTCATTTACATTGGGCGATGCAAAACCAGTCTGATCCCACAATGATCTAAAATCAGATATTTGCGCCACAACATTCACGGATGTCATTCCATACTCATTTGAGTAGAAACGCAGATTGGTGGTATCGATATCAGCATCCTTGTGTACTATCGCATGTTTTCTGCCTATCAGTACTGCATAGTTTCCTTTACCATCAACTAGCATGTTGTAAGGGATTGGTCTATTCGTCCTGTCTAGGACATTACTCCACGAATAGTTCAAGGTTTCAAACGGTGTACCGGTCATAAACCCATCATTAAATGGGTTCTTGTGATCTGCGATTTGTTTCGGCTCACCGATGTAATTGAATACATCGTGATAACTATAAATGTAGTTCTTTTCGTACAACGATCCCTTTAGCCAACCCCTGCAATCGCTACCATCCAATTGATTGACAGCAGTCGTGCCCTCACACACACATTCAAGTTCTTTTGACCATCCCTTGAATGGACCGGAGTAGTACCTTTTTGCTCCGCTACTTTCGCCAACAACAACGGAACCTTTGATGAAAAATGCATCAAACCCGCTACCTCCAGTTGCGCTGTCGGATAGTGGCAAAGGAGAGGAAACAGAAGAACCCATCTGTATTGTTAAATTGGTTTGATACGGCAACACAAAGTCTTTGCGAAACTTCAGCAAAGAATCTTCGGCATTTGAAACATTCCTATCTTCTTCTGAATAAAAAACCCCAAGAGAATTTGTTGTTCCGCTATCCGAATTAAAGTGATATGTGCTTGCAGACAATGAATGATCTGGAGGGTAATAGACAACAACCTTTTCCCCACCGATGAACGCTTTCGTGAAATCATCGGTAAGATAGGGATCATATCCCTGAAGGTTTTTAGCCCCAATAATTTCTACCAATCTGTTTTGACCAAAGATCATGTGATACCCCCGGCACTCCAGTTTTTATTCTTCAATCTTGCGATTTGTTTTCTTGTTGGAGATTTGTTTTGCAACTGCCTTACAGAAGGCTTTTCTGCATTGTCAGATTTCCCCGTCCTCAAAGACATAACAGTAGAAACACCCCTCCCACCTTTAAAAGTGGGATCGATGCTCCATTCTCGAATACTATCTTTTAGATCGTGAAATGATTTGGGCATTTCATCGTATTTAGCCCTGCAACGACTCTGTGTAAATCTCACGAACCAAAGTCTTTAGACGAACAGGATCGCCCACTCCTTCCATCGTGTCGATTTCTTCACATATTAGAGTAAGGGTGTCCTTGCTAACATCAACAACCTGTTGGTCTTTGTTTACATCCTTTTCCGACTGATCTACAAGGGTAATCGAATGTACGGGGGCATCATTCAATCGATCCAATAGATTGTCGAACATGATGGGCTTCATCTTGTTCTTGATCTGTATTCGAACAAAAGTATTTCGATATGGTTTGCAGTTAAGGATGTTGTAGTCGTGATTTGCATCATCGTAAACAATTTCATGGAAAATCTGATGAGGGTTTTTGACAAATTCCATTTCTCCCGTGTCGGTATGAAGGATATGGAATCCCTTTCTCTCATCTAAATCCGTAAATGTCATTTGATATTGTGTGCCAAGATAATGGATGTTTTCTTTGCTGTGGCGACAATGAAAGTGTCCGCTGTAAACTGCTTCATAACTTCTTAGTAACGAAGGTTCCATTCCCTCTTTATATTCAACGCCACGAAGAACTTCATAACCATTGATTTCAAAGTGTCCCATGAGTACACGCACAGGAGCAGAGCGAATAAAATCAAGGCATTGTTGTGCATTTTCTTTGGTAATCCACGGAACGAGTCCCACTTTCATTCCGTCCAAATCCAATACCTCTGGAGATTCGTGAATTCTGATGTTTGGATAAGATGAAAACAATTCAACTACAGAATTCAATCGATTGGTGTTCTTGAAAAACACATCATGGTTTCCCAAGGTCACATCCATTTCGATGTTCATCTTCTTTAATGGTTCAAGAAACCGAGTGCGTACTTGGTGCAGAGTATGAAAATTGACATACTTCCGGCGATCCATGAAATCGCCTAAATGAATGATTCGCTTGATGCCTCTTTCCTCCAAAGTGGGGAAAAAAGTCTGCTCCCAAAACTCCATGAAATGTTCAAGGAAAATTGGGCTGTCGTTTCTTGCACCAAAATGGGTATCGTTGATGATGGCAATCATAGGTCTTCGATAATTCCTCGAAGGTTGTTGTTACTGGAACTTTTCTTCTTCTTTCGTTTCTTTTTCTTCGATTTTGACTCTTCTTGATTTGAATTGGAATGTTCCGGCTGAATGAAATCGACAAAAGGACTCTGTGTTGAATCTTCGTACTTCATATGCTCTTCTTCCATCCAATTTCTAAAGCGTCCTGTTGGATCATTCTGTTCAAAACACTTCATTTTAATGAACAGTTGCTTCTTTTCTTTCTGTATACGGCGAAGAAAAGCGTAGTAGATGATCTGCGTAAAGAACGCAAAAGGATTTCTTGACTTCTTCGGATCGAAGTTGGTTGCATACATGATGCAGTTCTCAACTGAATCCGATATCATCTCGTCTTTGTATGTGTAGTTTGCAAAGTTTGGCTTCTTTGCCAGATTGTTTGCAATATCAAGGAAACATTGTCCGATGTAATTTGTAACTCCGGGCGGTTTGGTTCCCGATTTCTTCGCTTTATTTACAGCCTTCTTGTGAACGACTAGTTCTTCTAGAAATCGCTCGTTGTCTATGTAATGACTGTCGGATCTCTTTTTTGTCATCGGCATTTCCCCTCAGTTTTGTTGGTGGACTATACCACTCAAAGTGATCTGTGTAAAGCAATATCGACTACTGCCAAGATTTTCTTTCTAGGATTTAAGAATCAAAGGGAATTTACTTGCCTTGGTCCCTAGATACTCTTGAGGTTCAAGAGGGAACTATTAAGTACTATAGGGTATCTCTTTAAGAAGTATCTAAAGAAGTACTTAAGGTACTTAGAGTACTTAAAGGCGTGGATCGCCGCCCCAACCAGGAAACTCATCGTATTCTTCACCTTCTCCTGGTTCTATTTCCATATCATCGTCATCATTTTCAAGGTCTTGTACTGTTTTTCCATGCACCATCCCATTTTCAATCATGTCATCTAAAATGTCCGAGTTGATCTTTGCTTGAGTATAATCTGAAAGAATGTCTTTGCACGGTTTCATGATACACATCACATTCTTTTTTGGAACAATGATGTACTGATCATCGGTAAATTCAATCCAATCACGAAGAATCACAGCAACTTCTTGCGTGGTTGGCTTCTCTTCTTGCTGTTGCTGTTGAACGGGCATTGTGTAAATTCCCATTGGTTTTTCAAAGATGTACGAGTCTTTGCCACCATCGGAAATTCCCGTGACGATTAATTCACCAGTCATCATTCGAACAAGCCTTATCGGGTAAAACTGTGTCATGATGTCTCCTTTGAAGGACGCTTTATTTGCATGTCGATTGGCATCTTTACCAACTTGTATCTAAATTGCTCGGATTCGTAAATCTTTACTCGTTTTAGGAAATGACGAAGTGTGTAATTCAATGTTTGTCCGTGATGCAGATCATCCGCAATATCATATAACTTGGCGACATGCTTTCCTTCACACTTACGCAATTGCCTTCCGATGCTCTGAAGGATGCGAATCCGACTCTTAGAGGGGCTTGCAAATATGACATTCTTCAGGCTTCGAATGTTGATTCCTGTGGAGAAGGTTCCGTATGAAGCAACAATGATTGCATTCTCTTCCTTCTCCACGATGCTTCGAATCCCTTCTCTTTGCTCTAGTTCGGTTTCTCCTGCAACAAAGAACACCTTTCGATCTTCTATCTGCGTGATTGCCGTCTTCTTGATGAGTTCATAAAGGGGCTTTCCGTGCTTTTCCACATAGTTGAACAGCACAAGAGTGTTTCCCCTTGTTGCAGATGCAAGGTATGCAATGAATTCATTCCTCTTTTCGCAATTCACCAACCATTCGATTTCGCCATGATAATCCAACCCACACACAGTCTTTCGGACTTCAGGGGGATAGCGCAGCAGAAGGCATTCGATACGCAATGACGCAAGGAGTTTTCTTTCCATCAATTCCTTGGTTGTCACGACTCGATGCACGGGACCGAACAGTCCTTCGATTGCCAATTTGTGAATTTTGCTGCCGTCCAATGTTCCCGTGAGAGCGATTCGATACGGGCACTCAATCAACTTGTTCATGATGCTGTTCAGGCTCTGTGCCTTGAACAAATGGGCTTCGTCACCGATGACAACTTCGAAGTTGTCAAACCATGTGCGAGGCAACTTGTAGATGCTCTGCCATGTGGATATGACAATTTGCTTGTTCGTCAACTTTGCTTCGCCGCCAACGATGCGGTGGCAATTCTTGTCTGCATCCCATTCGACAGCAGAAGAATAATCCTTGAAATCGGAATAGAGTTGTGCCACCAATGATATGGTGGGAACCACGATTAAAATCTTCTTGTCGGGTGGAATGACACTCTGATAGTGCCTGCAAAGGGAATATATTACAAGGCTCTTTCCGCTTGCAGTCGGGGAAAGCAGGACGCATCGTGACCTATTCAGGGCATGACAGACGGCATCGACTTGGTGTTCGTGCGGTTCAAGAAGTTGACCGTCCGCAGTAGGCTTCAGGGATTGTATGAATTTGCGAACGCCATCGCAATCAAATTTTATCTCTGGTTCAGCAACTGCCGAATCCATTTGGAGTTGATAGCCACGATCCTTGCAGAATGTTGCAAGATAATCGACCAACCCTGCGGGGAGAAGTCCTGAATATGCATTGAAAAGACGAACCTTGCCGTCCCATACCCTGCGCTTATATGCGGGAGTGTATTTTGCACCGGGAACATCAAATGTGAAGTATTGTTGAAGTTCATAAGCAATTCCGTTCTCCGTGACAACACGAAGATTGGCGGAATTCATGCTACGAACTTCAATTACAGCCATTCAATGTATTTAGGTGACCCCGCTCATGAACTTTCGCCATTCGATGCTGTTGCGAATGACCCATTGGCGATTGTTGATTCCCTTCAAAACGGAATCTAAGTATTCTACTTTTGCTCTCTGAAGATCAATTTTAGAAGTCAGGCGAACTATATCCTCATCCGCTTCCATGTAGATGTCCATATCCTGTCGAAGAATGCGATGACCGAAAGGCTCCCATCCTAGTTTGTTCAAGTCTTCTTGCGACATTTTGCCGTTGTAATATTCCCACTTCTGCTTTCGTAGGGTTTTCCAATCTGCTTCCAACTTACGCAGCACAAGTGACTCATCATGATAGATGTTGAGATACTTTCCATGTAATTGAGGAATTCTTGTTGATTCGTCACCCAATTCGGTGCCGTCAATCACTAAGTCCTTTTCCACCATTTCCTTTATTTTCTCAATGTTCATGGGGCAAAGTATACACCAAACCACAATAGAAGCAATACATACTTATGTGAAAGTTATTGGAATTGACTATTCGATGACATCCCCCGCCGTCACATTAATTGATGGCGACCGAATCATTTGTTGGTTTCTGACTTCCGTCAAGAAAAACCAAATCACTCAAACATTTGGAGTCTTTACTTGTGTCGGAGACATTTATCCCGACTTTCTCTGTCAAGAGCAGAGATACGATCTCATTTCTGATTGGGCTGTCTCCAAGTGCAGGGTCGATCCTGACGCTCTCATCATAGAGGACTATGCTATGGGTGCAAAAGGAAAAGTCTTTCATATAGGTGAGAATTGTGGACTGTTGAAGCACAAATTGTGGAAAGAGAAACTACGGTTTGATGTGATCGCACCAACCGCCCTTAAGAAGTTTGCCGCCGGAAAAGGAAATGCGGATAAATGCATGATGCATTCGGCATTCATTGAGCATACGGGAATCGATCTAATGAAGTCAATGGACAAGGAAACTAAGGACTGTGGAAGTCCTGTTTCGGACATTGTTGACTCCTACTTTCTTGCGAAGTATGCTCTCACGAAGAAATTACAGTAGACGCAAGATCAGGAAATGCGTCTTGAGCAATTTGCTTGTTCAGACCATAACCATATTGAAAAGTACCACCAATTAGTTCCTTCATGAGTTTCGCTTCTTCTGGATGAATTCCCTCAAGCATCTGAATCATCAAGACATCTTTGCGATCTTTTGGCAGATTGTAAGATTCCTTGAAGATATAAAATCTTCGAACTTCGTTAAAAAGGCTGGCTGGTGTCAGACCTTCGGGAGCAGAATCGGGTGTAAAGGGGGGAAGATCATTCCGATACCACTTTGAGTTGTCGAAAAATGCATATCGAAGAATTTGCTTCAGAGCCATTGATTGATTCTCACGAAGCATTCTGATTTTGTCTTCTCTTGTACTAGCCTCTTTGCCAATCTTCTTCAAAACTTCAGGGATAGTCAGGGTAATGGGCATAATGAACCTTTCTGTTTCTATTTAGCAGGGACTTGACACAAATGAAAAACATGGTATTATTGCTTTATTCAACTCCGCTGTGGGGTTGATGTGTCGCCCTTTTAGGTTTAAAAATGGAAACAGAACAAACGGAAAAGTCAAATCTGAAGGTTTGGCTAAAGGATGAGCGCAAGACAGCGGTTGTTCGCAAGGTAGAGTCTCACCCCGTGTGGGGTAAGCAGTATCTTGTCACAACCCATAGTGACGAGTGGGGTCCAGAGACTTTTTGGGTCAAGGAAGAAAATGTCGAAACATACGGAGGTCGTCATGGCTGAAAAGAAAATGAGAGTTGTTAAGAGAAGTAAAAAGAACAATGCAGAAACTGCTGCTACTGAACCGGTTGTTCCATATGTGGAACCGCCAGTAGCACCCGATGCAGTTCCGATTTCTTTTCCATCAAATGAAAAGGAAAAGATTGATCAGAATATCCCCATCGTCTACACTATGCGTTGTCGGGCGGGTGAATATCAATCCAGTTCATGGATTGGTTTGGGGTGGTCAATCCTTAAGCACCGTCTGTGGCATGTGTACAATGATGGCAAGTTCATGGACTAATGAATGAACATTTTTGTAGTTGACGAAAACCCATATACGGCGGCTCATGACTTGTGCGACAAGCATGTTGTCAAGATGATCGTGGAAACAGCGCAAATGCTATCCACGGCACATCGTGTCATTGATGGAACACAGACCATACGGGTCACATCAAGCAACCGTAAAATCAAGCATTGGGTTCATCCAAATCCAGAAATGGACGAGGTTCTATGCTTGCCAACAATGGTCAATCATCCATGCACTCTGTGGTCGATGAAAAGCGATTCAAACTATCATTGGCTATGGGATCATGGTATGGGTCTTCTCGGAGAGTACACCAAGCGTTATGGTAAAGTACATTCCATGAACAATCTGTTTGGCTATTATTTGATTTCAACACCCGAAAAAATTCAAAGCGGAAGATTGACACCATTTGCACAAGCAATGCCCGAGCAGTATCGTTGTGAAAATGCAGTTTCTGCATATCGAAAATACTACATTGGAGAAAAAAAGCGATTTGCAAAATGGAGCAGAAGCCAAGTTCCTTTGTGGTTTTTCCAAGAAGCCGTATAAATATACTACTCGCTATGCCAAACTATGATTACATGTGCAAGGCTTGCAATCACACCTTTGAGGAGTTCTTGAAGGTAGCAGATCATGATAAGCCATGCAAAAAGCCATGCCCCAAGTGTGGTGAAAAAAAGGTGGAGCAGTATATTCCATCTGCGCCGCCCGTTATTGATCCTGTTCGTCTAGGAATACGAAAGCCAGATAGCGGCTTCAAGGAAGTCATTTCCAAAATCAAACAAGCACACCCAAGACATGGAATGAGAGATTATTGAAATGAAAACAAATGAAGATGTAAAGTTGCTATCTGTTGAAGCAGAAAATAAGGGTCGATTCTATCAGTCCCCTACTAGTGGCAAGTGGTATCCCTCTGTCACTACCGTGGTAAACCACGAAGATGCTGAAAAGTGGGCAAAGTGGCGTGAGAATCCTGAAAATCTCAAGATTTCGCAAGCGGCAATTCAGCGTGGGAACCGACTTCATGCCTTGGTCGAAGACTACCTCAAGGAGGGAACTATCCCCACGGATGTAAGTGAAAGATGGCATTTTGATCCAATGCTTCCTCTTTTGCAGAACATCGGCAAAATCTACGCCATCGAAAAGCCTCTTTGGTCTGATCACCTCATGCTTGCTGGCAGAACGGATTGTATTGGCGAGTACCTTGGCGAACCCGCCATCATTGATTTTAAGACATCCTCCAAGGAAAAAAAGAAGTCTTGGATCAAGAACTATTTCAGACAGGCTGCTGCCTATTCCTACATGTGGGAAGAACGGACAGGGCAAAGAATCAATAGGCTTGTTGTTTTGATCACAACTGACGAAGGTACATCACAAGAATTTGTTGAAGAGCGTGAAGATCACAAGGAGGGATTGGCTAGTGTCATCAATTCCTATTGGAAAAAGAACGGCTTCAAAACCATACAGGAGATAGCAAATGAACTGGCTCAAAAGGCTTCTTAAGTTCTTTGGTTGGGAATTGTCATCTGTCAAAGATGAAACTGTGGAGGAACCGACCAAGTATCATTGCATTCGTTTTATGACCGACAAAGGCGAACAAGTAGGTATTCTTCTTACCACAGATGAACTTGAGCGAGGACTCAATCGCTGGGTTGATACGATTCAAGAAATGCCTATTGATACAGTAGACACAAATGCAGACGAAAGGGTTCCATAATGGGATCGATCATTAACATAGAAGATAGTTTCAGCAAAGAGATTGAAGAATTGTGCAAAAATCGCAAAGATGGAAGGTATATTGATGCAATTTTAGAATTGTGCGAAAAGCATGGAATCGAACCGGAATCGATTGCCAAATTAGTTACCAAACCAATTAGAGAAAAACTAAAGTCGGAATTTGAAGATCGCAACATGATTCGGGGCAAAAAGACCAAGTTGCCTCTTGACTGATATACAGTTACGAGTTACAATTTCACACATCGTTCATACACCACACACTTAACACACAGGAGATACGGAGATGAGTTTTGCAAACCTAAAGAAGAATTCGCAGTCCGCAATTGACAAGATTTCCAAGGAAATGACCAAGTTGACCTCTAAGGGCAACTATGAGGATGATCGGTTCTGGACACTTGAGCGTGACAAGTCAGGCAATGGCTATGCGGTGATCCGCTTCCTTCCACCCGTTGAGGGCGAGGAAATTCCGTGGGTTCGTGTCTTCAGCCACGGCTTTCAGGGAAAGGGTGGTTGGTTCATTGAGAACTGTCCGACCACGCTAGGCAAGAAGTGCCCGATCTGTGAGGCGAACAACGAACTTTGGAACAGCGGACTTGAGTCGAACAAGGGCATTGCCCGTGACCGCAAGCGCAAGTTGTCGTATATCGCCAACATTCTTGTTGTGAGTGATCCCACGAACAAGGACAATGAGGGCAAGGTTTTCCTCTTCAAGTTCGGGAAGAAGATTTTCGACAAGTTGCAGGATGCCATGAACCCGACTACCCCCGATGAAACGAAGATCAACCCCTTTGATTTCTGGCAGGGTGCTAACTTCAAGTTGAAGGCGGCTATGGTCGATGGCTATGTCTCCTACGAGAAGTCTGCTTTCCAAGCCCCGTCCGAGTTGCTTGATGGCGATGACAAGAAGTTGGAGTCGCTTTGGAAGACGCAGTATCCTCTTCAGCCTTTTGTCGCTCCCGATCAGTTCAAGGCGTATGAGGAACTGAAGGGTCGGATGGATCAGGTTCTCCATGGCGGTGCATCCGAGGGTTCTGCTATGAAGGCAGAGGAAGCCGTCCCAGAGGACTTCCGCAGCAAGATGAAGACCAAGGCACCTGCCATGGACGAGGCTCCTGCAAAGAAGCCTGCCAAGGCTCCTGTGAAGGCTGCTTCTGACGATGAGGAAGAGGATGCCTTTGCCTACTTCAAGAAGTTGGCAGATGATGATGAGTGATAAATACTCATAACCCCGCCGAAGATAGCATCTCCGGCCCGACAACCCCCTTCGCAGAGGGGGTTGTTTCTTTTACATTGCGGGCGATTCTTGGAAAGACAGGGCACGGAATGTGGGGTCTGTGTTTCTATTGTTGGTCGCTGCAATACCAATTGGACCGGAATTGTTTCCCCCTGCGGCGACATTATTTGTTGGCGCATTGATGATAGTGGTTCCTGCACCACCAGTCATTTTGGCAAGGTTGTTGCTACTCATTGCGCTATTGATCGTATTTGCCGCTACCGAAGAACCGGATGCCATCTGTCTTCGTAGTCGCTCTCTCATTCCTGGATCTTCCTTTTCGGCAGACCGCATGGCATTGAGGAATATTTTTTCGTTCTCTCTCTGTTCTAGTCTGATTTTTTGTCTCTGAGTCATTTTTGGAGGAGAAATTATTTCAACCACTTTTGATCCGGAAGGAGCAGAAGCAACAGGACTTCCCTCCTTTGGTACTTTGGTCAGGTCTGTAATGAACTGAGCAACGGCATCAGGAACAGCCCAGTCGGGAAGGATATCAACAACTTTCTTGAGAAGGCTTGCTGCAATACCCGTGATGAATCCCAATATTTTTCCGGGAATTGAGAAAAGGAACATGCCAAAATTCATGAATGCATTTCCTACACTTGTAAACAAATCCACAACACCATCCCACATGCTTGACAATCCTGTGCTAATCCACGAACCCATGCTTGATATCAATGAGGTTATGCCGTCCCACATTGCAACCAAGCCTTCAGCAACCCAATTGATTGCAGAATCGATCCATCCATAAATTTGATCGAAACTAAGAAGACCAAAAGAAAGTCCTGCAAGTACATTTGCAATCAATCCCTTGATAGCACCAGCAATACCGTCTTTGGTGAATCCCATGATTGCGCCCTTGATTGCATCCCATGCCAACATAACGGCACCTATGATAGGTAACACTTTTCCAAAGATGCTTACCGCTCTTGCAATCCAAGGCGAAAGTTTTGTTGCAAAAGAAACAATCGGGCTGAGTATTTTTCCAATAGGACCAGCAGATGTCGCAGCAGAAGAAAACAACCCACCAATGCTTGATACGATGGTACTTAAAATTCCGCCATTGCCTCCCATGACAGCAAACAGTTTGTTGATGATATTCGGGAGGTATCCGCTTCCAATGGCAGCAAATATCTTACTGATGGATCCAGTTCCTCTGAACCAAGCCCATATGGACATGACTACACCAATTATGCTGTTTACTGCAAGAAATGTATGTCTAAACCAATTGAAGCCATCTATCAGGAGACTGCCAATGTAAGACAGACCTCCCCAAATCTTGTCCCAAATATAACCCAAAACAAACTTCGCAATACCGATGAAAAGTGTTCCAGCAGCAAGAGCGAGTTCCTTTTGATACCATATCAACGCATCTTTGATTTTTTCCCATATGAACCCACCCCATTTTCCAAGGAATCCGAAGAGAGCATCTTTCAGGTCAATCATTATTCCCTTGAATCCTCTTGTCGTCAGGTCTTCATACGCACTAACAATTTTCTCTTTTAGGGACTTTAGCGCATTGACAATTTTTTCTGGGATGGTCTTTAACCATTCCCATGTTTTCTTCCAGTCAAAGTTCTTGACAAAATCAACAATCTTGTCCTTCAGACCCTTAACGAATTCTAGGATATGCGGAAAATATTTGTAGATGATGATTCCCGTAAGGACAAGCAGCCCAAAGATGGCAATTTTGAAGATTTTTGCCAAGAGGCTGCTGTCCAAGAGTTCACGCATCTTTTTCATCAAACTATTGTTTTCTTTGAGAAGTTTTATCGTAGCCTGTTCGCCGGGTGTCAATGGCGAACCGACCTTTCTCATTTTTTCTTCTTCAGCGATTCTTGTCTGTTTGTCAACATCGGCTTCAATCGCATCATCGCTTTCCTTGATTTCTCGCATAGTATCAATGCTTGTATTCAGGGCAACCTGTTGGGCATTTGATGACTGTAGGATAGCAGCGATGCTTTCTTTTTTCGAACTACCAACACTCTCTTGTTTTTGTCCAAGCGCATCAACAAGAGCCTTATCAGTTTCATCGCTTTTCTCTGGACTTGTTTTGCTTATGTCTTCCTTCAGTTTTGATATCGTAGCAGCCAGTTCATCACGACTTCTCTTTTCCTCTTCAAGAGTTTTTACGATACCATCAAGAGACCTTTTTGTTTCATCATAAGACTTTTCGCCGGTTGCCAACTCTTCTTTTTTTGCATTGATCGAAGATCGATCAGCAGAACTTTGCATTTCTGCAATTGTTTTTTGAAGTGCAGCCTGTTGCTCAAGGAGTTCATTGGTTTTTGCAACCGATTCCTTGAGTTTTTCTATTTCAGCAAAGAATCTTTCTAAAGAAGCATCGTTTTTTGGATCGGGCGAAACACTTGGCGGTGGGGCAGGAGCAGGCGTGGGTAAACCGATCCCATCTTGATTGTTGGGTGGAGGCGGTTGATTGCTTCTGTTTGTTGGTTCTGCCATGTGTCTTTCTCGTTAGTGTTGATTTTTCATCATCTCCATTTTTTCTTTCTCTTCCTTCAAGTGCTGCAATAACAAATCTATGTAAACCCTCCTTTCCCACGGAAACATGCCCTCCAAATCAGTCAGCGTGTAGTTGAAATTCTGCATCATTGCAAAATTCACCGAGAGCATGTTCATCAAATTGTCATGGGAGGAGGCAATCAGAAAAAACTTGTCATTCCTTTCAAAACTACTTCATTGGCTTGTCCACAATGCTTGCACTTAAACGACACCTTTTCCTCAAGTCTTGGCATGGTGTCTATGAAATTGAACAGTTTCTTGAACTGTTCTTGTGTCATCTCATCAACGAAATCACGAACTTCGCTTTTGTCCATCTCTGCGGTGTTATAGATTGTTTCACCGTGGTAGATTTTGTCGATGCATCGGACAAGCAAATCAATCGTTTTTTGGACATCATTTTCTTCGTTCTGATTCAAATTCTGAACATCATTGAATGATGGATATCTCATCAGTACATGGATATCACCAGTAAGGTGAATCTTGCTTGTGTGTTTTCCATCCTTTTTTGGCTTGATTTCGTTTAGATTGATTTCGCATTCAGTTGCCATTTCGCAATTTGAGCATTTCAAACTAGGAGTACTTTTCTCACCGACCGAATGGCTACGCAATTGGAGGAACATATATTCCATATCTGTGATTGGAATCTTGTATACATCTACTTCGTTGTTTGTACATGCGAGTACTACATCACGAACTGCGCTGTTGATAGTCCCCTCGTCTTTTGTTTCCGCAGCCATGAGGAGAATCTTTTCCTCCTTGACAACAAATGGACGGTAGTGTACCTTTTTTCCGCTGACTGGAAGTGTTGTTTGGTGTTTCGGTACTGATGCAAGAATTCCTGACAATGACATGATAATCTCCTATGATAAAGATGTTATGGGTAGAACCCGTTTCCAAAGAAGCCTGCTCCAAAGAAGCCCTGTGTCTGTGAAAGCACGGTAAGACCAAGATCAAGTCCACCTTGGCGTGGAGTCGAATAGACAACTCTTCCATCGATTCCTTTCGGAAGATCATCGTATCGAATTTCGTTCAATTGCTTGGAGTATGACTCAAGCATACCCCTCTGCTTTCGTGGTATATCGCTATATGCCCAGTTTTCTGGTTCTTCCTCATCCGTGACAAAGCCATTGATTGCTTTTTTCATCCCTCCGTCTTTTTTCTTCCGTCTTCCTCCAATTTCTGGGAATCCGGTGTCGGTTATTGTAGGGATTGTATTGTTGAATTGCTTTCGAGTGGGTCTCAATGGCAGCATTTCGTGGTACATGAAACCAACATCGACAAAAAGGGGTTCGCTTGTGTTTGTATAGTTCAGAGAACCGCCATTAATGTTGTATGTGAATGGATAGCATTCTGTCAGTCGGAAGCCGGTCAGGTATCCTGTATCTACAGCCTCCATAGCCATTTGGAAATTCTGAACATGGTTGGGAAGAAGGATTATGTAGATTTCGCTTTCATATGCATAATCGTCATAGTAACGAAACTGGTGGGTGGATGGATTTTGAATATACCCCAACCAAGTTTGGAAAAATTCCTTCTCAAACATATCGGTTCCTACATTGAACTGTAGTTTCAGACCCGATGAGTTGTTTGTGTTTCTTTTGTATGGAAAAATACGGTTTGCGGCGGCATTTAGATAGTTTTGCTCGGTCGTAAACCATGTTTGCTCATTAAGAACCACAGACTTGCAAGTAGTAGCAAGCCGAGCGACATCAGGAACGAAATTCATTCCGATTGAATTTCGAACCCGTTCGTTTGGAAATACCATTACAAGCCAACGATTTGCATTAGCCCAACCAGTTTCCCGTGCCCGACCATACACCATATCTTGGAAAGAAGGGTCTGGGTTGTTCACATAGGACTTGTATTGAGACTTTGCGGCTGCGGCTGCTTCTTGTCGTGCCCGTAATGCTCTTTGTTCTGGTGTTTCTATTAGTGCCATGGTGGTTTAAGTATCTATCATGCGAGGGACCATATGTCCGCTCTGGATGCGCCTTTAAACTTGTCCAATGGGAAAAACGGTACGGTTTTCCAATTTATTGGTTCGATGAAAGAAACCTTCGTTACTATGTGTTTATAGTAGTATCGCTTGATGCATGGACGAAAGTCTTTTAACTTGGTTGTTGCCTTCAGTAAGGAGTAGCCCACACGGAATTCTGCATTCTTTGATTTATTGGTGTCCCAATCTGGAGTGTTGACATATTGCAACAGTTCATTCAAAAACTTGGCTCTTTTGGTTGGTGGAAGATAATGTAGATTTAATCCCAAAAATCCGCTTGGTTGGGGATCTATGATGACTACCACCGGAAATTCGTCCCAAAATTGCAAAACATCTTTTGTTTTGGGCATATACCCATAGAAAACCATTTTTCCAGGTGTTAAAGACTTTCGAACTAGGGTTTTCCCCTTGTCGATGAAGTTTTCTTGCTTTATATTGGTTTTGATTTTGGAGAGATTCCTAGCCAACCATTCGGTTGCTCTATCATCCTTAATGTCAATTCCAGTTTTTCTAAATCCCGTGATTGTTGATTCAACTTTTCTTTGTGTCATTGTTCTTTCTTTCCAAAGATGTGTTCTTCAGTAAGTAATTGAAAATGCCACCCTCTGTCTTGACAAAAGTCTTTTGCTGCTGCCCATTTTGCAGAATTGATCATCCAGTTTCTAATTTCGTATAGTTTTGATTTTGATACCCTTTTTGTGGTGGGTTTTTCGGGTTTTATTGTCTGCTTTTTTGGTTTCACCTCAATCAAGCATTCTTGAGATGAGCCATCGGGCTTCTTTAGGCGCACCCAAAAATCTACAAAATACCGATGTCGCCGTCCATCTATTGGAGAAATGTAGGGTATCACTACCTCTTCAGATGACCATTCAATGACAGAATTGTTCTCATCGCAGAAAATCATGAATCGGCGTTCCCAAAGAGAACGATAGAAGCACATATTTGGATCTCCTTTGTACTTCTCCGGCTTCTTTGGGGAATATCTTCCCTTGTATGACTTGCTTGTAGCGATGACGATTTCTCCTATGTTTTATTTATCTGATCCTCGCTAAATAACGATATGAATTACGATACCTACGAAACAAGCAGCGTCAAAGTTGGCGGCGAGATCAACGCAATTGACAGGATGTTCGTTAATCAAAACACGGAATCCTTTGACAGAATGCTTCATTCGGCAGGAGATGATTACCTTTCGGGGATTTTTAAGTATCCTATGAACTTGATGAACGATCCCGCCCACCAATGCATAATGAGAATACAGATTTACGAAAATGACCCAAAGTATCTGTACACAAAAAGAGAAGAAACTGCAAGACTTGTTGAGGCTGGTACTCAATTGGTGTCAGAATTTATTACAACAGGACAGGGAGCAGCATTGGTTCCTGGTAGTGATGATACAAAGAGAGACATCACAACCAAAGTTGGAATTGCAGTAAATAAGTTTCTACCGGCAGTATGGGGTTTGACTCTAGGTGCCGGAAAACAAGCATTGTTTGATGGAGATTTGAAGGGTCAGGGAAAGGGGAGAGATTCTTGGGTTGAGGAGCAAACTGGTGTTGCGGGAGGAACAAGAAAAACCCCTTTATACCAAACGATTTATCTTTATACTCCAACGGGAATAGAAACTTCGTATGGAATGGAGTACGAAGACAATGATATGAGTGGATTGGACAATATGCACATTGCAAAAGCAATGTACGAAAAAAATGCCGATGTCTCAAAAGATATTGGTAAAAGAATGGCACTTGCAAATCTCAAGTTATTGGATCAATTTGGAGAGTTTTTTGGGATTCAGTCTGGATCTTTCGGGAAATTCATATCGGCACAGCAAAGACAAGTTGTGAACCCGATGGTTTTGCACTTGTTCAAATCAGTAAAACGAAGAGAATTCAACTTCTCATATACTTTCATTCCACGAAATGGCGTGGAGGTATTGCAAATCTATTCAATCATAAACTTGCTGAAGCACCATGCCCACCCCAAAAGATCACAGGGCAGCGGAAGATTTCTTGATTATCCAGCAGAATTTCAAATCGACTTCTTGAATCAAGACGGAAGAGAGAACCCTCACCTTCCGAGAATTCTTAAGTGTGCATTGAAGGATATCAAGGTCAAGTATGGTGATGAGGCTGTAATGTCTACTTTTTACGATCAGGAAGGTCCGATTCCTACAAAAATTGTCATGGATCTTTCGTTCAGCGAACTTGAAATACTCACCAGCGACCGAATGCCATGGACAGGTGGCGGCGCAGCATACCAACCATAAGAAAAAAAGAACATGGGATATTTCAATTTCTTACCCAACATTTTGTACCGTGATGAGTTTGGCAACAGCATTGTTGTCAAGAATATTATTACACGGGGGCAAATACTTGATGTACTCAAAGAATCTGCCGCAAGTGCTGCTGACTATAGGATCAGAGATGGGGAAAAACCAGAGACTCTTGCACAGAGAGTATATGGTCGATCAGATTACCATTGGTTGATTCTTCTTTTCAACGAAATTGTCAATCCATATTTTCAATGGCCCTTGACGATGAATGAAATGGAGCATCACATGAACAATGTTTACTTGGGATCTGCTCTTTTTATTCATCCCAATTCAATGTACGACACCGATACCAAATCTTCTTTCGATAGAAGACTCCCGCATCTGGAAGTTGGTGATTACATTGAACAAGTAAACAAACTAGGACAGGTTCTTGCGACAGGAAAGGTAAAATCTTGGGATCCTGATTTGTACAAGATAGTTGTTGAAAAGACAAGTGGAAAATTTGATCTGATTGGCGCAGCAGCAGCGTCCAAGAATATTTACATCGGTGATCCCAGCGAACTTGATTTGGATATAAGAACAAGAAACAGAAACGGGAAGATCATTTCTTTCCCACTAGTTCGTTTCGTAGAAGACAACAAATATGCCATCCACCATTTTCAGAAAGAAGATGGGGAAGTCATATCCCCCCATTTCAAACCAACTCCAACTGCATCTATGATTGATCGATTCGTTTTGGGCAAAGTTGAGTATTTTGATTTGGGTGTTGACTCAAGCGGAGAAAGCCTAGGATATGCAAATATTGTGACAAACATACAATATGAAGAAGCAAAAAACGATTCAAAGAGAAAAATCAAGGTAATGCGTCCGGAATACATTGACCCGGTGTTGAGAGATTTTAGAAGGTTGTTCACAACCACCGCATAAGGATAAGAATGGCTCAAGCAACGCCAGACATGATGATGAAACCAGGAGATGTGGTCATAGACGAGATCACATTGCGGTCTTATTCTGGATTTACTATGAGCGTCAAGGGATTATTTCATCAGTTTGTAATCTACGAAGACATCTTTTCCAACTTCATGTCGGGATATATTATCCTGATCGATTCGCAAAATCTGGCGAAGAATTTTCCAATCATTGGAGCGGAAACTTTGACGATCAGTTACAAAACTCCCTTGGGTACTAGCAATCCGGTTCGTTTAGTTTTCAGAACCTACAAAATATCAGTACAGACAGAAACCGCCCAACAAGTTGGACAAATGATTAGACTTGAATTTGTTTCGCATCATGCGATTAAAAGTATGCAAACAAAGGTATCAAAGTCTTTCATCAACATGCCGGTTTCTAAGATGGTGGAAAACATCTTCAATGAATATTTGGCAATAGACTATTCGGAAAATGATGGTGCTATCAATAACAACGATATCGCTAGCAAAGTTGGACGAATGGTAAGCAATTCCAATTCGCCTTTGCAAGCATCTAAAGGTGGTTTTGAATCTCAGGTTGCAGCCGCCTCGGGTCTGACAAAAGACAACTTAGCAAAACAAGAGGATCAGGGAAAAATTGGGCTAAAAACGGTGGTGGAGACATTTGATTCTCGTTCATATGTCTTACCATACTGGACACCATTCTATGCCATCAATTGGCTTGCACACCGAGCGAGAGCAAAAGAAGATACAAGTCTTTGTGACTATGTTCTTTTTCAGAACTCTGATGGGTATCATTTTGCGCCAATATCAAAGTTAAAAACGCTAGAGCCTGCTTTCGCATACACAAATTTTCCTCCAGGGTTTAGAGACAACCAAGGGGAGAGAATGTTTCTTGCAGAAATGCGTAACATTCATTCCTATGTCATTGAAAATAAGACAGACAAAATCAAAGAGCAGAGCATTGGAATGCTTGCGTCCGCACTATTGACTCATGACATAACAACGAAAAAATGGAACACGACACATTTTACCTATGATAAGTCGTTTAGAAATGAAGGAAATAGTGTGGATCGATATCCAATTGTTCCAATAGAAAAAACGGATTATAGTAGTGCTGTCGAATCACATCTTCGTTTTTACCCTAAGAGTACATTTACTATGGAGGGGAAAACTGAAGTTAATGATCCGAATGAAATCGTCTTGTTGAGGCAATCTTTGCTTGCTCGTATAAACTCCATCAATTTAATTGCTTCATGCTATGGTGATACGAATGTAAAAGTTGGGCAAATAATTGACTTCAGGACAGAATCAAAAGAATCCACAAAAAAACAAGACAAGTTTGAAGACGATTACTTGAGTGGAAGATATTTGCTCACGGCGATAAAGCATGAAGTTACAGATAGAGAACACCTGATGACGATGACTCTATCAAAAGACTCCCATGCCGAACCGATTGCTGATGTCAAGAAATCAGAACTGTCTGCGGAGAATCCATAATGGCAAACAGCGATCCTATGCGTTCAGATTTCATGGGGAAAAACGGCTTCATTTGGTGGCAAGGAGTTGTTGAAGACATCTATGATCCTCTGAAATTGGGAAGAGTTCGTGTTCGTGTGTTGGGGTGGCATACTGACGATAAGTCTGATATTCCTACCAAGGATTTGCCATGGGCACATGTTGTAATGCCTGTCAACAGCACATCCGTTTCAGGAAAAGGATGGTCTCCTACGGGACTGGTGCAGGGAACATGGGTGATTGGATTCTTCAGAGATGGGCAAAACTCACAAGAGCCTGTCGTGCTGGGAACAATAGGCGGAATCAACACAGTAAATATCCCAATTCCTGATGTTATTGCACAGGTTGGTAGTAAAGAGCAACTTGCTAATTGGGTTCAATCCAAGCAAGCAGAAGTCCTGCAATCGATTGAAAAATCAAAAAATGATGTCGGTATCAAACCATATCAGATGATGAAAAACCCGACAGTTGATACGATTCGTGGATTTTCAGATCCCGAGGGGTTGTATCCGCTTATTTCCAGAATGGGAGAAGCCGATACGAACCGTCTTGCAAGAGGCGATGATCTAGACAATACAATCATCAAGAAAAAGAATGATTCTCTTGAATATTGTCCGGTTGCGCTTTATGGCGATTGGACAGAACCAAAAAGTCCATATGCAGCAAGATATCCTTTCAATCATGTCTATGAATCACAAGCGGGGCATGTAATTGAGTATGACGATACTCCAGGTGCAGAGAGAATGCACTTCTATCATTGTTCGGGTTCATTCACCGAAATACATCCATTAGGCAGCGAAGTTCACAAAGTTGTCGGAAACGCATGGGATATAACCCTGAACGACAAAATGATACTTGTCAAAGGAAACTGCTCTTTCAATGCAAACAAGACATTGAAGATTCTTATGGGTAAAGACTTGGAGATTGAGGTGTTTGGTGATACAAAAATGCTTACCCGTGGTGACATGACATTGGATGTTGGTGGCAATTTCTTGCACAAAGTGGGTGGAACATACACATTGGCAAGCGAAGGGAACATGGTCATGATTGCGCCAAGAATTGACTTGAATCCAGAGGGAGAAAATGCATCCTCAATCAAGACATTCCTTGATAAGGCTCGGTCATTTGTGAATGGCATGATTCAAAAAGTCAGCGGGGTTCAGTCAACGAGTGAAATACAAGTTACTAAACCAACCCCACCGACAAATGAAGAAGTAACCGCTATATTTGCAAAAGTTGAGGGCAGAGTTCAATACAGAGCAACCATAAACGATGAATGGAAACCCGCCCATGTTGGCGATCCTTTGCTTGCAGGATATGAAATTAGAAGCGGTCTGAATTCATATGCAGTTCTAAATGTTACGCAGGGCAAGAAATCTGGAACACTTACTATCAATTCTGGTACTGTGGCTAAAGTCCCCAATGAGATATCGGAAAACTCTAATGTGGCAACAAAAATTGGTGTTACTAAAGGAAAAGCAGATTTCAAAGTAGATGAAGTTGGTCTCTCAAATGATTTTAAGGTAGTTCCTCCATCAAATGTTTTGGGTGTTAGGGGGTAACATATGTCTTTCAAGAAACCAAATTACTCAGTACCTGTTGCAACCACGAAAGGAAATACAACATCTGGTAATTTTTACTCGGTGGATGAAACTCAAGCGTATTTTGCTGACGAAAATGAAAAACTAAAATCCTACACGGCACTAGCCGCAGATCAAAAACCAACAGTCGCTTCTTCAGAGGCAGTTAGCATTCGTGGGATGGTCAGTACTCCTGTTGCGACTAATTTTGAAGATTCAAAGAAGTCGATGAATGAATTGGCGGGTAAAAAGGGAGATTTGGCTAAACTCAATGAGAAGGAAAATATTGATATCTGTCCGTTTCTCAGCGGCATTCCTGATCTAAACATCCCACCAGCATCGTTTAAGCCTTTTGGATTGCCGTCTGCTGATGAAATTATGTCAGCAATCAACGGTGTTACTTTGTTGGCTCTTAAGTTTCCTTCCGATATATTAACGGGCGTATTTGGTGCTGCTGGAGATTTTGTATCCGATCTTGCTGCGGATTTGCAGGGGAGTATACCGACAATTACTTGCGGAAAACCCAGTAAAACTCCGGCAGAGGAACGGGAAGAATTATTACAGGAGCAAGCAGAAAAAATAGCCATGGGTTCGGGATTTGATGCGGCTGAAGCACAAGAGGTTGACTTGTCTGTTCCCGATCCAACATACGGAACAAAACCAAACATTGTAATAGATTCTCCGGATGTTACAGTTCAAAGTGTGTCCGATGAACTTGATGCAGGAGAATTCTAATGCCAGCATCAATGACAGGACAGTATCCAATAGAATACTACTATCCTGAAGGTTTTGGTGAAATTAATTTTGTTGACCAGGATGAAACAACTTGGTCTGGATTGACATACAACATAGAGTGGTTAAGCCCCTCTTTATTGAATCGTGTTTACAACGAAACATCACCAGCAAGACCAATTTACGAAGAGCAGAGAGTAAATCAAACATACTCGGGAAATTCTTCATGCCTGACAAGCATTTCCCTTCGTGCGGATTATGCTTGTTATGGTTCAACGACACCAAATACACCCGCAAATTGCTATCAAGGCGGGCCAATAAAGTATGCGATCATCGATGGTGTTTTTCCTCCAAGTTTGACTCTTAATATTGATACAGGGGTCATGTATGGCAAAATTGATGACTTGGATGTTATTTTCCCTTTGGAATTTGGGTTGACTATGCCAGAGGGACTACCCGAAGATCCCGAAGACATTGAAGCGGCAAGAGTTTTTGGACTTTCATACGGGGAGCAAACACCAAGGCGGTTTACGGAGGACAACTATGGTGTTCGTGGATCTGCGGCACTTCATTCCGGAGGATTCCCCATTGCAAAAGGAATAGTATTCACCGCCCGAGCATTTGATTCGGATATGACGAGCGAATACATCGATGGCGTTTTTACAATCTCGACCTTCAATAATTGGTCATCGGACAGGGATGCATTCATCCTAAATATCAGGAATCAGATGTACATTGATGGCAATCCTGTGTCCAACAAAGATTATTTACGCATCATGAAGTCCCGTGGATATTTTCCAGATTGTTCATAAGAGGTAAAAATGGCAGCGGCACATCGACACACAGACATATGTTCGGGACATGGGTGTTTTCCTCCGAGAAGAAACCTTGAGGGTTCTGGTAGTGTCTTTGTAAACAGTTTGGGATGGCACAGGAAGGGTGATAGATGGGCAACACATTGTTGTGGAGATCATTGTCACCAAAGCAATACAGCCGAAGGTGCCTCTAGAGTCTTTGTTAATAGCCGACCGGCAGCACGGGTCGGAGATCCAGTCCATTGCGGCTCCGCTTGTGCTAGGGGCAGCACTAATGTCTACTGTGGGGGGTAATCATGTCGTTAGATGCCAATTTATGGTTTGACATAGGTGTGGGAGTCTCTGCTGTTTTGAGCGGACTAATCACGGGCGCAATTTTCACAAAGAATAGAATTCTTTGCAAGCAGAGGCAAGAGATTGAGGAAGCATCTATTAATCCAAAGAATTCCTCGTTTCAGATCAAGCACTCTTCAATACACGAAACGCTCACAACACTTCGGGTAAGAACTGGAGCAGACAAAGCAAGAATCGGGCATTTTCACAATGGCGGCAAGTTTCTTGATGGAACCCCCATGAAAAAGTTCAGCATGACTCACGAATCTTGCGAGAGGGGGGTTTCATATGATGGAAGCAATTTGCAAAACATACTCGTTACGATGTTCTGGGATTTGGTTGAAGTAATGCGAAGAGATAAACCCACAATATCCCTGACAGAAGAAATGAATGATGGTTATTTTCGCTCATATCTTAAATCAAATGGAATTGTTGCATATGCCATTCTTCCGATCATGAAACAAGACCTTTATATTGGATTTGTTGAATTGGAATGGCTTGATGTAGAAAAACTTCCAAAATCAGACACATTGTTTGAAAACATCTTTGTCCAATCAAAGGACTATATCGAACTGGAACTGGCGATACGATAAAACAATGGCAAATATTAGAAACACATCAATTGATTTGGACATCAATTTCGACAAAAATCCTTTGTCTGGAGATGTGGCACTACGCAAAGACGAAGAAGCAATTAAGCGTTCTTTACGAAACCTACTTCTCTTTAGACGGGGAGAAAAACCATTTCATCCTGAAATAAACTCTGGAATACAGGATATGCTTTTTGAACTCACCGATCCGGTGACGGTTGCCGAAATGAGAAATCGTATAGGAAACATGATAAAAGCATATGAGCCTAGAGTAACCTCTGCCGCAATTAATGTTGTGGATGTCATAGATAAGAATGAGGTAAGAATCACGATACAATTCACCATCAGAAATGTGCAAAGGGTGTTTTCAACAACAGTAGCACTTAAGAGACTACGATGAGCAATACTTCAAATAGACCAATTCAATCACTAGAGTTTGATGAGATCAAGAATAATCTCAAAGAGTATCTTCGTGGTCAAGAACAGTTCAAAGATTATGACTTTGAGGGTTCTGCTTTGTCGATCATTCTTGACTTGCTTGCATATAACACCCACTATCAGGCGTTTTATGCAAACATGGTTGCAAATGAATCATTCATAGATTCTGCTGTTATGCGGCAATCGGTTGTTTCTCTTGCAAAGCATCTTAACTATACGCCAAGATCGAAGAAAGCAGCACGATTGGATGTCGATCTCGTATTACTTGATGCAGAGATAAATTCGATTTTCACTCAAGATGTCATAAGAGGAAAGGTCTTTATAGAGCAGGGATCAATATTTCGTGGGAAGGATATTGATGGAAAGACTGTGAATTTCGTCAATCTTGACACATACAAGGCTGTGAGAAGAAATAACACAAACTTGGTTCAGAATGTAACTCTATATCAAGGAAACATAAATCAAGTTTCATACATCGCAAATGTTCAAACTGGTACTGATGCACGGTTCACCATACCCGACTTGAATATTGATATAGACACAATTCGTGTTTCTGTTGCACGATCACAGAATGATTCTACTGGAGCAACAAGATTGTGGACACGATCCACAGATGTCAATAAATTGGACGGATCATCAACCGCATTCTTTGTCCAAGAAGGAAGAAATGGATTTTGGGAAGTTTATTTTGGTGATGGGATACTGGGTAGGGCAGTTGAAAACGGAAACATAGTCACGATGTCCTATCTTACAACAAATGGTTTTGCTGGAAATGGTATTGGCTTTGACGAAACTGAATTCAGCAGAGCAATATCTTCAAGCGATGATAGAATTGCTCAGGTACAAATCAAGAAAGATGAAAACAACAGAACAATTACTTCTTATGGTGGAAGAGACAGCGAAGATGCGGATTCGATCAAGTTTTATGCTCCAAGAAACTATCAGGCACAAGATCGTGCAGTAACTAATGATGACTACAGAGCAATATTAGGAAAAGAATATTCGGGAAGAGCGGACTCCTTCTTTATTTGGGGAGGAGAGGAAAATGATCCTCCAGAATATGGAAAGGTGTTCATCAGCATCAAACCAAAAGTCGGAACACGACTTTCTCTTTCCGAAAAACAAGCAATAGAAAAAAGCATTCTCGGTGAAAGAAATCTGGTAACAATCAAACCAGAAGTTGTTGATCCGGATATTCTTTACATCAATCCAATAGTGACAGTCTATTACGATGAGTCTAAAACTGGTGATAATAAGACATCGATGGAATCTGTCATAGTGGAGTTGATTAAGTTGTTTGGAACAAATTATCTCGGGCTTTTCAACAAGAATTTCAGAATGTCAAAGTTTTCATCCATGATTGATGGATCATCAAGAGCAATCAATTCAAACAGTAGTGATATCACATTGACAAAAAGATTTGAACCAAGTATAGGAAGAGCAGCACCGTATACAATTAAATTTGACAATTCTCTGCTCCATCCTGTTGATGGATACACATCAATTCTTACTAGCGAAGTTTTCAAGTATAGGGACACGACACAATCGGGGGAAACAAAACCTCTAGTTGATGCATATTTGGATGATGATGGGTACGGAAATATTCGCATTTACAAGAAAGTCGGAGCAAATACAATTCCAATTGTCAGAAACATCGGAACTGTTGATTATGAAACTGGCACTCTTTCTCTCCGCAATTTTAAAGTTGAAGGCTTGGGGGATGGTAAAACAGAACTTTCTGTGACCGTGAATCCAAGACAAAAAGATATTTTCTCAAGAAGAAACCAAATAATCATCATAGATGAAGCAAGTATTGCTGTAAATGCTGTTCCTGAAAAAACAGTCATAGATAGAAGTGCTTCCGATTCATCATTCCCCGGATGACTGTGAACAGCCATGAATATAGATGACCAAAGCAAACTATCGAACTTTGTGCCGGATCGTCTTCCCGAATTTGTTCGGGTTGACCACCCGACATTGGTAGCGTTTCTTTCGGCTTACTATGAGTGGCTTGGTCTTCGCCGCAACGAAGGAAAAATCCTTTCCCCTCTTGAGTTGGAAAATATAACCGACATCGATACCACTCTTGATCAATTTGTGTCACAATTCAAGGGAGAGTATCTGTTTAATTTTCCGGAATCTCTTGCAGTTAATCCGAATACGGGGAATGCTGTTGATCCGAAAAGACTGATGAAGAGTATTCGTCAGTTTTATCTTGCAAAAGGAACGGAAAAATCGTATGAGTTTCTTTTTCAAATTCTATACGACACTTCTGTTGAATTCTACTATCCTAAAAATGACATCCTTCGTCTGTCTTCCGGACGGTGGACACAGAACAACTATCTTAGAATCTCTAATGCGCTTGGTGACCAAATATACCGAGCAGCAGGAAACAACATAGTTCAAAAAGATTCCTCTGGAAAAATACTGGCTACCGCAAGAGTAGTTGATGTAAATGTATACCAAATTGGCAGTTTCCCCATAGCAGAACTTCTCATTTCTGGAAGAAACGGAACATTTAGAACAGGAAATCTTGGTATTGAGTTTAGTGATGGCGAAGACCAATTTCAAGAAGTTACTGTGTACAGCGTTGTTTCGTCTGTCACGATACAAAACGGTGGATCGGATTACGAACTTGGTGATCGAATTTATTTCGATGCTGTCTCTGGAGATCCGGGTCAGCAGGCAACCGGAACTGTTGCAGAAGTCGATAGTGCCGGTGGTATTAGAAAAATAGACATCGATGATTTTGGTATTAATTACAAACTTCCTCCGACAATCAGAATCGATAGTGCAAGAGGGTCAGGCTTTGCAGGATCTGTAACTGTCGGTTCTCTTTGCCAATCTGCGGGTTACTATTCAAATAATGATGGTCGTTTGAGTACAAATAAAGTCCTCCAAGACAATCATTACTATCAAAATTGGTCATATGTTCTAAAGACTGAGGCTGTTGTTGATCAATATCGTGAAATGGTTCGTCGCCTTGTACATCCCGTGGGTACAGCAATGTTTGGCACAGTATTGATCAAGCGTTGCGCCAAAGAAGATTTGCAAAACGCATCAGCACTTATGTCATTTCATGTACCAATCATCGGTCACTACACGCCGTATACATTTCAAACATTTGACGATCTATCTCTTTGGTTCAACACGGGGATTACTAATTTTGATGTAGCAAATCAAGTTTATCAAGACCTCTTGACGCTTTTGAATGGTCCTTGTTGGGGATCCACACCGTCATCAGGCAATTGGGGTATATGTCAGCAATTTGATTACAATAGAGATGGGGTAATCAATGGATCTGATTTGGGCGCATTTAATGGTATTTGGGGACAAGGACCAGAACAGCCTGGATACAATCCAGCATTTCATGATCCAATCATTCGACAAGAAGGTGATGGATATGCCGTTATTGGAAATCCCATAAGCAATAATGTTGATTTTGTTCCAGCAACAGGAAATATTCTAGAAACCTCCGATTTTCCGGGGGGAGATCCATTTTGGATCATCTACAAGCACCCAAACAAAGAAGTAGAGCGTGGATATCACATTGCGAAGATTTGGAAAAAACAAGTTTCCGATTTCTTGGAAGGTGCTAATGGTTCGCCTTGGCCCGAGTGGCAATATGTCAAAGAGGGTCGCACTATTGATGATATCAATGAATGGGCCAGACCAATTAGAAATGAACTACAGATACCAATTGCAAGACTACTTGTTGCTGGATGTGATGTTCCTCTTATAGATGCTTTTGGTGTTTGTCCTGATAAAGGAAGAGAAAATGGTGGTCCTACAGCAATGTGCATACCCTGCCAATGCTCGGGGGGATGTCTTGATGTTTCCACGGAATTTGCATATGAAGGACCATTCAATTGCAAATGTTCTGTTCTAGAACTTGGAAAAGACGATGATGGTTCCTGCACCTTTTTGGGAAGAAACGCACCAGGAAATGGTGCAGCAAAATGCCGGTACATGGATGGAAATGTTTTGCGTACATATTGCACATTTGACTGCCAAACATGCTATGCAAACGGTCATGAATGTGTTTGCGAAAATGTAGAAACAGACGGAACGCCAAATTGCGGTCAGGGAAATTGCTGCAAAGCACTAGAGAATGACTGGAGTCTTGCTGGATGCAGCAATAGCCAAACATCGCTTGAATGTAGTACTGAATGTTTGGTTCCCCGCAGTCTTTATGAACCCGGTCAACCAGGATTTGTTGTGGCTAAAAACAGTTGTGATTGTTATGCATTTGGCGATTTTCCTGGAAATTGCAAAGGCTGCGCTCTGCTTAATTGCTGCCGAGAATGCTATCAAGATATTCTTTCTGGTTCTACAGGATTTGAAAATGCATTGGGCGCAACTCACCCTGCCTGTGTGGGAACGATATTCCAATCGGGTGGATATCAGTATGATTGGAGACCGGTTGAACCGGTTTTTGGTTTGGAAGGATGTTGTGACAATCCGTGCAATCCTGATTGCAGCAATTTTGATCCATGCTTGACCTCATGCACGGGATTTGATAAGTGCAATCAAAATTGCCCAACATTTGATTGGTGCGAATGTGATCCTGATGGTGCAACATGCTGTGCCCTTGAGCCTTGCAGAATCGAATGTATTGATCCATGCATTACGGGATGCACAGTAAATGGATATTCAACGGGAACATGCCATCCAGAATGTGCGCCATGTACAGTAGGGTGTCCCAATTATGACGCATGTGTATGCGTGGGACCATGCAATACGGGATGCACATCCTTTAGTTGGTGCAACTGCGATCCAACCGGACCCACTTGCTGCACAGAGCAGCCATGCCGCATTGACTGCTTGGATCCCTGTGCCACGGCTTGCACCGGATACGGTCCTTGCCACCCAGATTGCCCCCAATTCGATATCTGCACTTGCTATGGGCAATGCCACCCCGAATGCCCAAATAGCACATGCAACCCACGGTGCGGGACATATGACGCATGTGATCCAGACTGCAATCCAAACTATGATCCAGTTGCTTGTTGCCAAGGTTGCAATTGCGGTGGTGGTGGAGTTGGAATTGCAATTTACAAAGATCCGCCTTCACCCGGTCGTCCTGGACCGCCACCACCGTATAATCCTGAAGATAATAATCCGTGCTTTGGTGTTAGAAGCCCATGCGCTCTTGGTGTTGTTCAGAGTGATCCGTATGAGTACAAATACGCTTTGCTTGAATATGATGAAAAGAGTGAATTCAGAAAAATCACCGCTCGGGCATTTTTCAATATGCCACAGGGGCAGGCTTTTAATTGTCGGGAGGAAAATGTAGCAAATCTCCCAACACCGAAATATATTGTTGTTGAGCCAAATCATGGATCTATTGTCACAAATACAGAAGTGCCGCCATTCAGTTTGAACGGCGATTATTTCTTCTATAGAAACTTGAAAGTGAAGTTCAATATTTTACATGAAAGCAGCCTGATACATCTTCGTGCTGCAACAACGAATGTTTACCTGAACAACAGATTAAAAGCAACTCTTAGAATCAACCGAAGAGAGGTTGTTTTGAATGGAATTCCGAATGGTCGGCACACATTAAAGTTGGAAATGTTGGATCATGATGGAAAATTCATCGGCGGAACCCAAGAAATTGTTATCTTTGCCTATCAGTTTACAGAACCGACACCCGAATTATCTGAAGATCAAATAACCATCTAAATACAAAGCAATGTCCTGCGATCCATTTCGTCAAAATCACAAGCGCATAGCCGCAAATAAATTGCTCGAAGTCTATAGCGACCTCGACAATCAGAACCTATTCCTATCCATAGGAAAAATTAGTCCGTGGGGAAACGAACAAGACCCACCGCAGTCAATCGATAGCGTAATGGAGGACACTAATTTTTGGAGAGGCATTTATGCACACAAGAGAATTGATCGTGCTGATGTGTCTCTTGTCGTTAGAAGATACGACTGGAAACCTGGTGTGTCTTATAGCACATACAGCGATGATGTTGACCTTTTCGATGATTTGAATCCTTCTCCTTTCTATGTTTTAGTTGATGAGGAGCGTGTTTATAAGTGCATCGATAATAATTACGGGTCACCATCATTACATGCACCAACACATACTGACAGCAGAATTCGTACACTCGGTGACAGATATCGTTGGAAGTTTTTGTATCAAATTCCAGAATCAAAAAGGAAATTTCTCACAAAAACAAAAGGAAATAGCATTGGCTATATGCCAATAGAATATGTTGAATACCTTCGCTTGAACGATGAGAGAATTTTGCAATGGAATGTTCAGGAAGCGGCGGTCGATGGCGAAATTGCTTATATCAAAATGAATCCGGATGTACAGCCGTTTGTGGTGTCGGATCGGTGCATTTTCCCATCACCATCAAATTTGGTTGTTGCCAATGTTCCTGAAGGAGCAACGGGAATTACTTTATATTCACCGTCATTCATCTATAGCCAAGACAGATATAAAGATTTGACTCTTTCGATTGACACAGGAAATGGTCTTGGTCAACGAAGAGAAATTACTAGTTTTATCTCCAACAATACTGGAACATCTGCGTTTGTAACTGTCAAGGATCCGTTTGTAAAGGGAATTTCGGGCGGTTCTGCTGCAAGTACATTCTCAATCGTACCTACAATCCGTGTGATTGGAGATGGTTCTTCTTATAAGAATCCGAATAATCCTTACACAACATCAGCAGAAGTAATGGTTAGATTTGGTCCTACCGCATCAAGCGAGATATTCAGAACACAGGGACTTACTTCTTGCGATGAATTGGTAGAAACCGTCAAGTTGGTGGATTCTATTGAAGTGGTTGATGGCGGAAAGAACTATACTTTTGCATCTCTGGAATATGCGGCGGGACTTGCGATACCCACAGGAAAAGTGAATATTAGTGATTTGGCTGACCCAATCATGTCACCCCCCGGCGGTCACGGCTCAAACGCAGTCAAAGAACTAGGCACATCCAGCATCATGATTGTCAAAGAATATGTCAGGGATGAGAATGAAAAGGTAAGCACGGAAAATGAATATCGCCAATTTGGTTTGATTCTCAACCCCTTGCTCACAGAAAAACAAGTAAGAATTCGTTTTTTCGAAAACGGATTGTCGAATTCGTTTGAGGCGGGAGAAACGGCTTCGCAGACAGTAACGGGAAGTTATGGGCTTGCTTATGGAAATGTTGTTTCTTGGCTTTATGGTGTATCGGGTCATTCTGGATCAAATGAATTGGTTCTTACGAACATAAAAGGATCTGATGATTTCTCTTTTGGTGGAAGGATAGATGGATTGAAGATTTTGGATGTGGACGAAAGAACTGTTGCGGGAACAGAAAGTAGACAGGTAGCCAAACTGACATTGGCACCAACCCTAGAAAGCGGATTTTTGGCAGGAAATCAATGTCGGTGTACTGCCGGAAATGATTTCTTGGATGGCATGATTGTGCATGGAATTGGCAATTATGAAAAAACAATTGAGCCTTCCCGTGCTGTAGGACAAATCTATAAGTGGGAGCCAAAACTAGGATCTAATAAGTCCGGATTCCTGTATGTTGAAAACATCTCCGGTGAGTTTAAAAAGGGTGAGCGTGTAGATCAAAGCGATTGGTTTTACAAAGGATATGGTTCAAGAGGACTGAGTGGAATCGGAGAAATAGTTGCAATAGACACATTGGTTAGACAAAGTGTAGATGCATACGACCAAACCACAACTATAGACCTCTCTTGGCAAAGTCCAAACTATTTTGATGCCGAGTCTTTCCTAGAAGACAATTACTACAACTTCTCTATTGGCGGTACGGCTAATGCAAACGGATATGTTGTTGCATGGGAGCCTACCACGGCAAAGACATCTGGCAAATTGCGTTTGTCGGGAACACAGGGCAAGTTCTATACAGGAATGACCGCAGCATATCCGGCATCACCAACCACAGATGCAATTGCAACTATAACATCTGTAATTCATAACGGCGAATTGAAATATAGGTCTGGAGAAATACTATACATACAGAATATGAAGCCCATTCAAAGAGGGAATGAGCAAAAAGAAGAAATCAAGATCGTCATAGACTTCTGACGAGGTAGGAAAAAATGCCATCATACGACCCAAGCCTGTTCAATGTAGACCCGTATTACGATGACTTCTCGGAGGACAAAAAGTTCCTTCGTTTGATGTTCCGTCCGGGTTATGCCGTACAGGCAAGAGAGTTGACCCAAATACAGACAATATTGCAGAATCAAATCGAAAGATTTGGTTCGCATGTCTTTGAAGAGGGTAGCATCGTACTTGATGGGCAAATTAGTGAAAGCAGAGTCAAGTATGCAAAGGTAAATCTTCCGACCACGGCAACTCATACCGATTTTGTTGGGACTGTCATATCAAAAGCAGGTAGAGCAAAAGCAAGAGTCATTCATGCCGAGGGTGGTCTTTCTGGAAGTACGCTTGATGAGGAAAGTGTTCTTTTCTTTGAATATATCGAAGGTGGAACCGGATTTCAAGCAAATGATATTATCGCAGCAACTGCTGCCAACGGCACCGGTATAACCGCATCTGTTACTGGTCCTAACAATTATTTCCTTGGTGATGCTTTGGTTGCGTCTGTTGATCGTGGGGTTCGATTTATAGAGGGCTATTTTGTTCTGAATGATGCACAGTCAATTGGTGCGTATACTCTTACTGGCTCGGCAGGAAGTAAGATTCGTAACTATAACAATCCAACAACAAGAATTGGTTTTCAAGCAACAAAATCGTTTGTTACAGCGACCGATGATACGACACTTACCGATCCTGCGTTTGGATTCTACAACTATGCAGCACCAGGTTCGGACCGTTTTAAGATCGACATGGTTCTTTCTCAGGTTGGTTATACGGCATCGGATACAAGCGCAGTAGACAACTTCTCCCGTGAAGGCTTTGTTGAATTCATGCGTGTTGTTGACGGCGATATTGTCAAAGTAGAAAAATACCCCGATTATGCTGTTCTTGAAGATACGCTTGCAAGAAGAACTTACGATGAGTCTGGAAACTACACAGTCACTCCATTTGAACTGACTCTGAAGGGACCAACAACAGTAGACTCAACGGCTGTCTTGAAGGCAGAACTGTCTTCCGGCAAGGCATATGTCTTCGGATATGAATTTGAAACTCAGGCTAATACTCGTCTAAATGTTCCTTGTGCCCGTGGCGTATCTCATGAAAGAACAGTAACAAGAGATTTCAATCGTGTTGTTGGGCCTTTCACGAAAGTCACATTCTCGGGAATTCCAGATTCCTTTGGCAAGACTGCTGACTTTGCAGCGCACCCGAAGGTAATTCTTTCTGCGGGTGCTAGCGGTGCGGCTATCAATCAGATTGGAACCGCAAGAATTCGATCTGTTGCCCCATATCAGTCTACTGTATTTGACCTCGGACTTTATGATATTGCAATCACGGGCGCATCGACATTTAGCGATGTGACAAGAATTTTCATGGATGAAAAGAGCGGTACAACCAAACATCTTTTCAATATCACAGGTAGTGCAGGACTCGAAAGAGAAGATCAGGGATGTCTTCTTTACCAAATTCCAGAAGGGTCTGGAGTTACGGCATTCTCTAGTGGCGATTATGCTATCGTTGCATATGCTACAGCAAGCGCATCATCTGATCCATATCATTTCAGCATCAATTCATATGTTGTTGCTGGGGATGTAATGGATTTTTCAGTTTCGACAACCCCTGTTGCACTACCAAATGCAGATGTTATGGTCTTTACCGAAGACGGTGTTGCGGTAGGAGGAACAGCAGCAAGAAATCCATCAAGCAGCACGAATTTGCAGTTGACAGTAAATGGTGCAAACGGCAAAAAGTTGATTGTCCTTGCAACACAAGAAGTTCAAAATGATTCTGTTGCGATGGGTTCGGGATACACCAAGACAAAAACCCTGAATACTTTCAGCGGAACTCTTACGGGAGCCTTTGGAACATCACTTACCGGAGATGGAAAAGGAAGCACCTCTGATGTTCTTTATCTCAATGGATATAGTGATGTCGTTCAAATATTGTCATTGACTGGTTCTAAGGGAGCAAGTTCGGGAATCGATCTTCTTCCCTACTTTACCTTCGACAATGGTCAACGAGATAGCCATTATGATTGGGGCAGAATGTATCTTGTTCCTGGTGTAACGGGAATCAGCGGTCCTTATAGCGCAACATTTACATACTACAGTAACTCGGGTCGTGGTCCTTTCACCGTTCGTTCGTATCCGAATTATGAAACAATTCCAAACTATACAAGCATGTCAACAGGAATTGTTTATAGTTTGCGTGATTGCATCGATTTCCGTCCTATTCGTGGAATGAGCGGGAACATGTCTGCAACGCCATGGATTCCTTCAAATAGCGCAGCAAACGACAACGATTTTACATACACTCATTTCTTGCCAAGAACAGACAAGATTGCATTGACCCGAGATCGAAAATTCACAGTAATTTCTGGTATTCCTTCATTGAATGCGGATATTCCAGCAGACGATCCGAATGCAATGACGCTGTATACCGTCCGTGTCAATCCGTACACATTCAGCAGCGATGATGCGTCAGTTCGATATATCGAAAACAAGCGTTATACGATGCGTGATATTGGAAATCTTGAGAAGAGAATTGAAGCGGTGGAATATTACACCACCCTCAATCTTTTAGAGCAAGAGGCAAAAGCAAAGAGCATTCGTGATGAAAATGGAGATGAGATGCCAAAGAGAGGCATTCTTGTTGATCAATTCAAGGGACATGCTGTTGCTGACAATACCGATGCAATGTTTGCGGCAAGTATTGACTATGAAAACAATGAATTGCGTCCACCATTTGCAGTTCGTTCTTATGGACTTACCGCAGGGGCTTTGAGCGGAATTACAGGGAATACAGCAGATGGAATCTATACCCTGAACTATACCACTTCAGAAGAAATCTCAAATCTTTTGGCTAGTTCCTATACGACCATAAACCCCTTCAGCGTAATCACATTCCTTGGTTCGATGAAGATCAGTCCCGCATCTGATATTTGGTATGACACCACAAAACAAGCAAAAGTCCGTGTAAATGTTGAAGGTGAAAACGACAACTGGAAAGACAATTCAAAATATGGGTTCGGAACCAGATTTAATGATTGGGAATCCACATGGTTTGGTGCAGATATTGGTAATGTAAAGAACACTCGTCCCAACTTGGTCAGAAACAAACTACTCACGACAAAAACAGAAGGATTGTCGGTAAGCAGCATCAGTTCCTCAATTGCTCCCGAAAGCATGAAGAAAGTCGTGAACAATAAGGTTGTTGCAAGAGATGTGCTACCTGTTGCACGGGAAAGAACAATCAATGTTTCTGTTTCTGGTCTTCGTCCAAATACAGCATTCCGTGTTTACTGCGATGAAGTTGATGTCACGACTACATGCACGGGAGGAGCAGCAGTAACAAATAATAAAGGAGAGGCATCTTTCCAATATTTGTTTAATCATCCTGCTAGCGGAACAAACTTCCTTGTAGGCAGACATACGATCCGTGTCACAGATGGAACTGACATAAACAATCCCTCTTCGTGGGCAATGTCCGCTGAGGCAACTTATAGCATCGAAGGCGCATACAACTCAATCGCAGAGGATGGGCAACTATCAACAAGAGTTTTGGAAACAAGAAGAAAGTCTGTAAAGTCTGATCGTGTGATTTCTAATCTTTCGGAAATTATGACAAGTCAGGGAGAAGTGCGTGGCTACAACGAGCCAATTGCACAGACTTTCTATGTTGATCCCGTAAAATATCCCGCAGGAATTTATGCAAAATTTGTTGATCTTTTCTTCCACACAAAGGAAACTTTGACAACAATTCCCGTAACAGTACAGATTCGTCCAACTCTGTCGGGTTATCCTCACCCATCGAAGGTTCTTCCGTTTGCATCTTCTACTTTGTATTCCGACAGCATCACAAATGTTGTTGACTACATCACAGACGGGGATAGTGATCATACGAGATTTAACTTCACAAGCCCAATCTATCTGCTTCCTGGCAAGGAATATGCAATTTCAATAAGCAGCAATTCTGGAAATTACTCGTTGCTTACTGGTTCTCTTGGAAGCACCATATTGACGGAATCTGAAGACGATCCAAAAATCAATATCACCAAGCAACCATTCATGAGAGCCTTGTTCCGTTCTCAGAATACCGGTAAACTATCAAAGAATGATAATGAGACTTTGGCTTTCCGCCTTGGTGTTTGTAAATTCAATGCTAGTGGTACGATGGATGTTCTCAATGAGGCAATGGGAGTAACTGCATCTCTATATGTAAACCAAATCAGATTTAATACCACAGATGCAACCCCCGAAGGAACATCAATTTCATACTCTTCTGAAGTTGCAACCAGTCCAGCAACGGAACTTGGAAACATCACTCCAAATAAGAATATTGATCCACCGAGCGGAGTTTATACGATTCCATCTTCAAATACAGAAGGTGGTGTATCTACGATTACTGTATCGATGACAAGACCAAATGTAAACGAGTTTGTTTCCCCCATTTTTGATATGGAGAAATCCAGCATTCTCACGGTCACGAATCTGATCAACAATCAAACCGATTCTGCAAGAAACGGGGCACAATACAATGGTGAATTGGATTATGTGAATACTGCATCGCAGTTCAAGACGGCTGCAAGATACATCAGCAAGAAGGTAACCCTTGAGGATGGTATGGAAGCAGAAAACATAACTGTTTCGATGTCTCTGTGCAATCCAAAGAAGAATAGCAGCACGGCATCTTCTATACAAGTGTTTGTCCGTCCTGTTCCTGTGGGTGAAACTGATCCAGAAGATGTTGAATATGTAAAACTATCTACGACAGATAGTGCAATTTCAACATCGGATGATGATTTCCGTGAAGTTTCGTTCACAAATATTGGATACACAACACTTCCAAAATTCAAGACATTCTCCATCAAGGTAGTGATGTTTGGTGCAGATGATGGGGCAGCAATTCCTCGCATCAGAAACTTGAGGATGATTGCAACATGATTCCAAATAAAGTTCCTGTTCAAAACGAGAAAATGGTCAGAGACATGAAGTCAAAGGCAATTCTCTCCACAGACAGAGATGCAATATTGGCTTATGAAAAGAAAAAACTGGAAAGCAAGGCTCAAAAGGAACGGATAAATAGGCTGGAGCAAGAGTTAGCCGACCTAAAAACACTCATTTCGGAACTTGTTCAGAAACGGTAATAGCAAATGTCCTGTACAGCAGCAGACTTAATCAATATCCAACCACTCGCTCTATCCGATACCTTCAACACATGGTTTGATCGGACAAACGAGATCATCGACTCGACAAATGCTATTAATGTCTATGAGGTTGATGTAGGACCAACACAGGGCGGCTTGATCAAGGAAACGGGATGCTCCGCAGGCTATTACAACGGTGTGGTGACTCTCTCGGTAAATCCGGGTGCAGGTATTGGTATCGGAACACAAGCGTTCACAAACAACTATAACAAGGTTGTAATTGATGCAATTCGTTTAGAAAATTTGGGCGGCGGAACAAGCACAAATCCTGCATCAGATGATTATTTTATCGTAAGCGACATAAGTGACACTCGTCAAAGCCCCGCAGGAACACCAAAGCGTGTAATTGCTAGAAGAATTCTTCCTAGTAATATTGATGGCGATATTGAGTTTACTGGCAATATTACAATCAATGGCGATTTTAATGTTGCAGGAGACACAACATATCTTGACTCAAACAATCTTCGTATTGAAGACAAACTGATTGAACTTGCATATCAGCGATATGTTGAGTTCATGGTTCAGAGTGCAACTTCAAGCCTGACGGCAGGAACATTTGTCTATGGAATGACCGCCTTCTATGCTGATACTGGAAATCCGGTTACGGCAGGACCGGCTACTACTGTTGGTACGGTCATTGGATGGTCATTCACAGGAAGTTCTCCAGGAACCACGGGGATCATTCAGATTGGTAGTTTTAGCGATGAGGGTGGAGCAGATGATTTTATTGTTGATGGAAAGGTAGTTGTAACCGGCGCACCCTTTACAGGAATTTTGACTGTTACTGGAGCAAGCGGAGTAGGTATTGGGGAGCAATTCCTATCAGACACAGAGTTGCAGCCTGCGGGTCTTTGGGTTCGTGGAGAGGAAAGCGACAAATTCTTAATATGGGTTTGCAGTTCAGATTGCGGCGCATCTCCTGCAAATTGGAACGCATGGGTAAGCAATAAGAATTTGGGAGTCACAGGATCGGACAATTGGATTCTCTCTTCGAAGTTTGCTTCTTATGGCTATTGCGATTCTTCTGTGAACAACTCGTTCACATACATTGGCGCAAATAATGCTTTCACCCGTTATGATGTTGGAACAACGCTTACCATGCGTCATAGCCCAACCGGACAGGCGGGAATAACATTCGGTATTGTCTACACGGGCAATACCGGTCCTGCAACATACCCTGGAATTACCACAACAAATTGGGTAAAGCATTTTAATGCAGATCAATTGGACGGCGCACATGCCGTAACTGGTGCAACCGCCTGGCACATTCCAATAGCATTGGATGATGGGAGAATACATGAGGACTGGGTTCGTGCAGATTCTGTTAGAAAGAAGTTCTATCAGCCCGGACATGGTTTCCGAAGAGGTCATGTTGTAAGATTTGATAGCGATGGCTCTTTGACATTTGCACAGGCTAACACGATTCCAAATGCAGAAGCATTAGGATTGGTTGATGGCATCAGCGGGGCATGGGTTGATGTTGTTTCTCAGGGGTACATGAAAAACATTACCGCCACGGGTGGCTTTGCCAATCTGATTCCATTGACAACCGGACAAGCATATTTCCTGCATCCCGATGTTCGTGGTTTGCTAGCAAGCAATGTAGACTCGGGGGCATTGTCCCTGACAGCAGGAGAAGTTCGTAAGGCAATGTTCCTTGCGAACAGCAGCAATTCGGGATATGTTTTTGATTATACCGGAATAGTTGTGGGCGAAACTCCAACCGATTATGTGTACATGAAAGAGGTCGCTCCTGTTGGAGCAATTCAGCCGTTTGCAGGAACTACAGCAGGAATTCCATATGGCTGGCTTCTCTGCGATGGTTCCGTTCTTGATCAGAATATATCCCACGAACTGTATCAGGCAATTCAACAAACACATCATGCAAAAGCAATCGTAGATGGTGAAGATGCAATTCTCATAGAAGCAGATACAAGAGGATTGACTGCCGGAGATGCACTAAGACTTACTTGGGGCGCAAGCGAAAGCGCAAATGTCCTTGTAAGCAGCGTGGATTCATCGACACGAACGGTTACTCTTGCAAGTTCTCCGTTTGCAACAGTTACTGAGGGTACAGCAGTTAAGGTATTTGGAAGAACTGTCGGAAGCACAGTAGGAAGATCAGTATTCTTCTTGCCCGATCTTCGCAGAAGGACTGTTTTTGGAACCTCTGTTGGTGACGGTCTTCGTGGATCAATTAATGATCCGGCAATTTCTGTTGGTTCCGTTGGTGGCGAGGATGATGTCACTCTATCAGAAAGCAACATTCCAGATCACAGTCACATACTATCAACAAATGTTGCACCTCAAGCAAATAGCGGAATCTATGCATCTGCTGAAACTGCTGCAAGAACCGGATTGATTGATGTTTCTGAAAATAGCGCAACACCATTTGCAATCATGCCACCGTACATCGGGATGCATTGGATTATTCGATCCAAGATTGGCTTGAGTGCAACCATTCTAACGGGACACAACCACGATCTAAATTACATTCGTTACGACATTTATCATAGCATTACTGGTGGTGCCGCAAACAATTTGACCGATGCGGACCGTGCAAGATTCCGTGTAAATGCAAAAGTTTTGCGTAATGATGGCGATGACACAATGCGTGGAACGCTGTCGATTACAGGAAATCTGGGTGTCAGCGGCAGCGTTGTGATTCAGGGACTTGGGAATGGAACAACAGCAGACCTTACAGTACCTTCAATATACGCATCGGAAGGCATATCATCAGGTTATGTAATTGCAAACATCGGAAACTTCCGTCAAAGTTTGACAGTTACAGGTCCAATGACCAACAACTTGAGCGGTACACAGGCTTTCATGGTGACAGGAGGAACCGGTACAAAGGCTATCGTAAGACCAGCACTCAATGCGGGGCTTTCCGCTGACGGACAGTATAACACCGGAAGCATTAGTGCCAATTCTCGAAATGTAGTAATTGATAGAATTACCGGAGAGGTCAGCGTTAAGCCACTTTACTTGGTGTCCACAACCGGTCCGAGCAATACGACCAATCCTCCCGCAAACTATCCTGAAGGATTTGTTTGGTATAGAACAGGAAATCCGTCTGAAACATCTTCTCCAGGACCAAAGTTCATAGAACCCGTGGTGGTGTTCAATCTCAGCAGTCCACCTTCAAGTTCGGGTAATATGATCACCATTCCATCTTCCGTGCCAACATCTGCAACAGCATTGATACTGGAAACAACCGTCAGGATAGATTCTCCTGACAACACAGCAACCGTATCAACATTCTCGGCTTCAACAACAAGTAATGGAACTAGATATAACTTTGCAGGAGCAAGGTCTGCTGGTGAGAGAGATGCTGCCGGTGCTTGTATGCAGGGAACAATACCATTCGATACGGTAAATCGCCGTTTCTATTGGCATTTGAATTTGAACATCATTGGTTCTGCAACTTGCAGAATTATCGGATACTATTAATCATGCCACCTACAATACCTACACTCGGAACTAACAATCAAGGATCGTCCCGTGCTTGTTCGGGACAGACCATGGGATATGAAATAATTCCCGTTGGTAATGTTGTTAAATTCTCAGGTATGAGAGTTCAATCTGATTCAAAGTGGAATCAGATTGCCGGATCCCATATCAATCATCAAAATCAATGGAAGCCAATTGACTCCGTGTATGTAATAAAAGATGGGAAATGGGAACAGAGTGCTAGTGAGTTGCAAGAAGGAACTTCTAAAACAAGAATCAAGTTAACAATGTGTGGTGGTTTTGAAGTATGCGGCGATGTTGGCGGAAACTCACCCATGGTGTATCAGACACCAAATCAATTGTATGTTCCGCAGGGATGGAAATTCAGAACAATCAGGTGGTCTGCAAGATATGACGATTCCTGTGACGGTGTATTTTTGGCGCAGTCGCAAAATCTAGCAAATTTTTTGGCAGGAGCAGATCCTGAAAATCCAACAATTGTAAAAAGAAAAGCCTTGATACTTTGCAGAAGATCAAGCCCCGTTTATACATCCCTCTCAAGCGCAACTGCTGCATGTGGCGGCGTAAACGCATCTGCATTTCAATGGACTACACCGACATGGGCATATCTGAGTTTACCAAATAATGAATCCGGAAATATGCGTGGTCTGCAACTTTATAGCAGAAACACCACAAACAATAATGGAATGTGTGGTGGTGCGGACGGACCTACTACTATAGTTCAATTAGTTCATGACAATTATGTTCTTCCATTTGCAGTAGATCAAATTATTTCAATGAGATCAAATTCTAATTGCGGAAAATACAGGTGCAATCACTATCTTTGTGACAACTCATCATTTCTTGAATTTGATGAACCATAAATAAATCATATGGCAATCACGATCAACAGAGACATGGATCAGGGGTCAAACTTCTCTTTTACTCATGTAGTAAAAGGTGATGATGGAATTCCTATCAATATTTCTAGTGGATACACGGCATATGCTCAAATGAGAAGATTCTATTCTTCATCGTCTGGTGTTACATTCAACACCGCCATCACAGGATCAACAGGAACGGTTTTGATTTCTTTAGGACCAACAGGAACGGCAGCGATTAAACCAGGAGTTTGGTTTTATGATGTTGAATTGCATTCGAATGGGAGTGCAACGGTTCAAAGACTAGTACAAGGAATGATAACTGTTTATCCCGAAGTTACAAAAATTCCTTGACAGATAGAAGAATGTGATTATCATCTGCCTAAATAGTTCAGTACCCAATTTACACAATGGAGATTGTAATGAGCGAATCGACAACACTTGAAGCACCGGTATCCCTTGATGGTCCCGCAGCAAACACCGCAACGACCACGGATACAACCAAGAAAAATAAGACAATCACACTCTGCATGATTGTGAAGAACGAGGCGCATGTCATTGAGCGTTGCCTTGCATCTGTCATTCCTCTGATTGATTACTGGGTAATCGTTGATACAGGTTCAACGGACGGAACACAAGAGAAGATCAAGAAGTTCTTCAAGAATGTCGGAATCAAGGGAGAACTACATGAGCGTCCGTGGAAGGACTTCGGTCACAATCGCAGCGAGGCTCTTGAGTTGGCGCAGAAGACCGATACCGATTATGCATACATGATCGATGCGGACGAGGTTCTTGTCTTTGAGCCAGGTTTTGATCCGGTGAAATTCAAAGAAGGTCTTACTGCGGATCTATACAACATTTTTGCACAGTTTGGTCAGACTCGATATCACCGTCCGCAGATGACGAGTAACAAGAAGCCATTCTACTACCGTGGTGTACTCCATGAGTATGTCGATTGCAAGACCGAGATCGGTGCCCGTGAGTTTGCCCGTGGGTTCATGAATACTCCAATTCAGGATGGTGCCCGTTCGTCTGATCCTGAAAAGTACAAGAAAGATGCCGTCAAGTTTGAAGAGGCACTTGCTACAGGTAAGGTTGAAGAAAAGGATTTTAACCGATATCACTTCTATCTTGCACAGTCATATCGTGACTCGCAGCAATGGGAAAAGGCAATGTCGGCGTATCTTAAGAGAGCCGAACTTGGGGGATGGAATGAGGAAGTCTTTTACAGCCTCTATCAGGCAGGGCGTATCATGGAGATTCTTGAAAAGCCCGTGGACAACATTCTTCAGGTATATTTCAGGGCATATCAGACCGCTCCTTGGCGGTCCGAATCGCTCTGGGCCGCTGCAAGACTTTGCCGTGCATTCTCACGGTTTGATCAGGGTTACCGCTTTGCAAAGCAGGGTCTAAAGATTAGATACCCCGAAGGTGCCCTTTTCGTGGGTCAGGGAATCTATGATTGGGCGTTGCTTGATGAATTTGCAATTGCGGCATATTGGGTCGGACAGTATCGTGAATCCCGTTTGGCAACAGGACAATTGCTTCAGCAGAACAAATTCCCCTCAGACCAAAAAGAAAGAATCGAAGCAAACCTCAAGTTTGCCACCGAGGCTCTTCTTGCCGAGGGCGGTTGACTGCGCTAAATAGTGGCAGTCTGACTTACTTGAAGGTAGGAAACTCCACTAATGGCATATAGCGCAATTCCAATCGTAGGCGGCGGGGCTGGTGGCGGCAGCGATGGTCGCAGAATTCTTAACACATGGGATGTTCCTGTTGGACACCCATTTGGAGTCGGTGATGTCCTCATCTATGTTGGGGGCAGCACCGGCTTTACTTTTGGACTTGCCAATGATTTGAATAGTGCTGCTACTGTGGGTATTGTTGAAAGTGCTGGCGCAGAAACTATCACAATCATTTATCAGGGAGAAGTCGATTTTTCTGGAAATGTAGATGTTGATGACGGTGCCACATCATTGACTGCCGGTATTGTTTACTATTTGTCCCCAACAGATCCTGGTCTTCTCACACCAACCAAACCAAATGACGGGTCTTCTTATGTTCAGCCAATACTGGTTGCAACAGATAGTCTATCCGGAATTGTCATAAACAGCCTACCACAAGCACCATCTACAGCATCATTGTTTACTCCGGTTGGATCAATGGTTCCTTGGGGTGGAAGTGTAAAATCGGTTCCATCAACATGGAGAATCTGTGACGGTGCCGCTGTAAGAAAGTCAGATCCTAGTGAAGATGGAGAAGATTATAGTGCTTTGTATTCGATCATAGGGGATCAGTACAAGATCACCGGAATTGCATCAGATGTGACGGGACCGATTGGAAATCCAACAAGAGACATCATCATTTCCTTCACAAACGAAGGGCATTCAGAATACAACGGAACAACTGCTCACGGATTACTAGCGGCACATAATGAAGATACGAACAAGGATTACATAATTGGTTGGGGTGGCACAAATGATATTGCAATCGGCACATTGACTGCTGCTGATGTAACAAGTGTCAAATTTACATTCAAAAGAGCATATACTGGAGCAACAGCAGCAGTAAACTTCTCCGCTATTTCTGAATCAAGCCTTGTTACGATTCAGTCATTGACCGCAGGAGAGGAGCCTGGCTGCACTTCTGAAAGATTCTTCATCCCTGACATGAGAGCCAGAACCGTATTTGGTGCTGGTTATTCAACAGGACTGACGGAATTGGTTCGTGGGCAAATCGGCGGCGATGATACGCACCTGATCACAACGAATGAAATACCCGATCACAATAATGTGGTGTATACGGCAGTTTCGGATAATGGAAGTGGTGTTCTTGCAATCAATGCATCTGTTCTAAATGTTGCACCGGCGGATGCAATTTCATTGACAGCATCATTTACAGCAGACAATGAAGCAATCTCGTTGATGCCTCCGTATGTCGCAGCAAATTGGATCATTCGTCACAAACAGTTCCAAGGACCAGGAATCGAAATTGGTCCTCGGGGACCGCAAGGATGCAGTATAGATGTGAAATCATCTGTTGTTGAGGGACTATGCACGACATACATTTTTGGTTATACCGGAGATAATTGTCCGGGGGTGACCTTCGGTGTCACGGTTTGTGGTGTCACGGGTCCTAGTGGACAAAACGGTACAAACGGGACAAACGGGACAAACGGCACGAATGGTTCAAATGGTTCAAATGGTGCGAATGGAGCAGATGGGGCACCCGGGAAAGACTGCACTTGCTTTGCAGGAATACAGGGTGCGCCTCCGCTAGAGAAGCACACGATTTACATTGCACCAGAATCAGACTACAAGAATGGGATTGTTGGAAATGAAAATGCAGTAATCTTCCAAAATTCTCTGGCACTATCTACGGATCCCCTCTATCCCACCGATGCAGCATACGCATTTGGTTCGCTCCGTGCAAACTACTTTGCAAACAACAGCAAAGTTGCTTTCTATGAGCGTGATCCATTTAATGTTGTCAATTCAAACTCTTTCACTTATGGATCTGTGAGAACAAAACCAACAAATCCAAATGTTGAAATTGATAGGTCTTCGGTTACTAGCCTTTCAATTATTGAAGATGCGGCAAATGGTCAATTTCTTCCAATCACATGGGTACTCACACCCGGTGTCTATACAATGGATAAGCCATGGTACAATCACACCACCCGTGAAATGTACATCGTGGGACAAGAAAACAGCGTAATTACCCAAACTGTTCAGGGAGTCACGATTTTCCCGAAATATACGGTATTGGGCGCAACGAGTGCGACAGGGTTTGGGATTATTTTTGACACAGGAACGGCAGGCACAGGACAATCAAAGCCAGGAAAGACAGGGCAAGCAATCAATGTTCTTCCCGCATTTAGTATTGTTGCGGGTAGCACAGGAAATTATGGTCTTTCTAGCGGTAATGAAAGTGCAACATCAGGTACAGCAGGATTCTTCAACAATCTTGTCGGAGCATATGAAGTTGTTGGGACTTCTGGAAACGGAAGATATCTCAGCGTAGAGTTTTTGAATGAACCCGGATTGTCGTTTGCTGCATATCTGAATAAAACATACACAGGATATTTGAACACTATCGACCTGTATACTGTTACGGTACACACAACAGGTCAGGGTGGTGCATTGTTCACTACGCCGAATACAAGAACTTTCCTTGGTTCATGGAACCCGAGAGGTCTTGCAAGTAGTGGAATTGCATTCATCAATGATGCTCCATCTTTGAGTGCCAACGATCCAAGTTTGTCTTTCTATATTCCTGGTAATCGATATAGCAATGCAACTGCATTGCAAACAGATGGCGGGACTATTCGAGCGAATGGTTGCTTGTTCTTGAACTACCCTGTTGCTGCCCACGGATACAATGGGGGAACGATTTCTCTAGGACACTCAACGATCAGTCAGTCATATTACGGAGTTGCCGGAGACACGAATGCAAATCTTCTTGTTGAGGGAAGTATTGTGTCTCGCTGCTCTATTCCTGTAATTGCAGAAAATGCTGGTTCTCTGAAGATTACTCACGATCTCAAGGAGATTGGTTTCTCTCATATTAAGGCAAATCGTGGAACAATTTGCGTTGTGAATAGCAAGGCTGAAATCGGAAGTACAAAAATTCTCAGCATTGGTGGAATTTATGCAGAAAATTCTTCGGTGAGAATCAAACCTTTTACCACAATTAATGCTATCAATGATGGGTTTTCAAAAGGTGGACCCGAACTTCAACTAGTAGCCAATCCAGGAAATAAGTTTGCATTGCAGGGAATCAACTCATTCTTCCAAACACCGGATCTTTCAGGTGGAACCGGCGGAACGAGCGGAACGGGACAAAATGGAATTGATCCCATAACAAAGAGAAATGTTCCAAAGTTCTCAGGTATTGGAGATATCGGTTTGATAAATTCCAACATGATTGGAACTTTGGATGGGGTAAACCTAAAAGCAGGATTTGAGATTTATGTGGATGCGTCTGCTGTTTCGGATGTAGTTCGTAACGAACCCGCTACAAAGGAGTGATGAATGTTCAAACATGAAGGCGACAACATTTATTTGAATGGGTTGAAGATCCCCCTAAACACATTTCTTCGTTTGGAACCGGCATACAGATCGCCTTCGGGAATCATTGTTATGTTTTATGACGGAACACGAAGAAATTATCGAACAAAAAACAATTCGTGGACAATTCCAGGAACATGGCAGGATGGAGATCGGTATCTTTCAAGAGTAGACGAATACAAGCGTTTAATAGATGGTGCAAACGCTGATGAATTTGCTTTGAACGAGGAAGTGGCAAATGCAGTAAAGGATGTAATTGCTGCCTCCGAATCGACTGAAAAGGCTAAATATCCCGTGGAGGAACAACCAAATGTCGAATTGCAGCAGCGGGATGATATCAAGCCGAAGCGAGTTAAAAGAGTACGCTCTACGAGCAAACGGTCACCCCGTACTGGAAATTAACATATCGGAAGAGCAGATAGAGGATCGCCTCAACGATGCTCTCCAGTTTTTCTCTGAATATCACTTTGATGGCGTTGAAAAGGTATATCTGAAGTACAAATTGTCCCAAACGGACATTGACAACGGATATATTTCTTTTACAGCAGATAATGTACAGTCTGAAACCGCAGATGGTTCTGGATTTCAGGATTCAGAGGCTATTCAAACAAGCCAAGATCCCGAATGCCCCGAGAATGTCCTTCTACAGAACCTGATCGTCAGCGTCACCCGCATCTTCCCATTCACACAACAGTCGGTCGGAATGTTCGATGTTCGTTATCAATATGCATTGAATGACCTGTATACATTCGGAACAATTGATCTTGTTCAGTACGACATGACACAGCAGTATCTACAGTTGTTGCGTCAGTTTTTGTCGCCAGATAAGAGCATTCGTTTTAATCGTGTGGCAAATAAGTTGTACTTGGATTCTGATAAAAGACAACTTTCTGCCGGTCAGTATCTGATCATTGAGGCATATCGTATTCTTGATCCTCGGGTATATCCTGAAGTTTACAACGACCGCTTGCTCAAAAAGTATTTGGTTGCTTTGATTCGTTGGCAATGGGGAGTGAATCTTTCTAAGTACAACGGCATCAAGTTGCCTGGCGATATCACTCTTGACGGGCAGTCGATGATGAAGGATTCGTGGCAACAAAAAGAAGACATTGAGAAAGAAATCATCCTGAAGGGCGAATTGCCCGTAGATTTCATCATGGGGTAATAGGAGTTAAATGGCACTAAATCCATACATTCGGGTCAACAACAAAACATACCTCCCTGAGCAAAATCTCATGGAGGATTTGACCGTTGAAGCGATCAAGATGTATGGTCACGAAATCTACTACATTCCCCGTGATCTGGTTCAGAAAGATGATCTGTTTGGGGAATCGAAGTATTCTAGGTTCAATACATTCAAGATGATTGAGATGTATATGGACACCACAACCGCATTTGAAGGCGGTGATACATTCACGAAGTTTGGTTTTGAAATACGAGACAGCGTGAAATTCACGGTGTCCAAAAAGCGTTTCAAGAGAGAGACCGGCATGGCAAGACCCTTGGAGGGCGATTTGCTCTATCTTCCGTTGAGCAAAGGACTCTTTGAGGTCAAGTTTGTTGAGCATGAGAATCCATTTTATTCGTTGGGCAAACTCTACTCATATCAATTGACATGCGAATTGTTCCAGTACTCTGAAGAGGAGTTCAATACGGGCGTGGAAGAACTTGATGCCGTTAATGATGAAACTGGTTTCAAAGTCAATCTCACTATAGGAGCCACCTATGGAACAGGATCTTTTGCAAAAGGCGACAGCGTTTATCAATACTCGAATGGATCGGTTACGGGGTCAACTGCGGGGGCATCTGCAAGGGCGGTGGTCCACGCATATGACGCTTACGGCAATCCAAACACAATATCTCTATCCAATGTTGTTGGTACTTGGATCGAAGAAACGGCAGCGGGAGGAACCGCCTACATCGCCAAGGCAGGAGTAAATCTCTATGCCCCAATTTCTTCCAAGACCGATAGCATGGGCATACTAGACGAAGCAAAAAATGAGGAAATTGAAACCGAGGCAGACTCGATTTTCAATTTCGATGAGAGCAATCCTTTCGGAGATCCATGATAAATGCTTGAACACTTCTACCATGGCACGATTCGAAAGGTTGTTGTTGGATTTGCATCACTTTTCAACAACATCTATCTGCATCGAAATGATGCAAGTGGCAATGAACTTGAAAGAATCAAGGTTCCGCTTGCATATGGTCCACAACAAAAATTCATCCGCCGCTTGGAGCGCATAGGAACAGATTTTGATCAGCAAAAAGTAAGACTTGAGACTTATTTGCCAAGAATGTCTTTTGAAATTAGTTCTATGCAATATGACTCGTCAAGAAAACTGAATAGTATTCAGCAGACCGTTGCATACAACTCTGCTGATCGTGGAATATTGAAGAAAAGGTTTGAGAGAGTTCCTTACAACATGACAATGAATGTTGGCATCATGACAAAGGGGACTGAAGATTGCCTTCAAATCATAGAGCAGATTCTTCCTTATTTCACTCCGGAGTATGTCTTCACGATTAAAGCAATTGATGGAATTGACACAGATGTTGACATTCCAATAGTTGTTTCATCATTGACAATGACTGAGGGAGATGATGGGTCTTATGGTGACTATTCCACAAGAAAAATCAATACTGCATCTATACAGTTCATCGCAAAACTGTATCTCTATGGACCAGTAAAGAATCAACCCGTCATTACTCAAACAGATATCAACATCTTTGATACTGACGATTACGGTAAACCGACTAACAGCATCAAGAAGTATGCAGACATTGGTGTTACAGCAGCGGACGGAATTACGGCAGGAAGTTATTCCCCATCCTTGACGGCAGGATTTACGGGCGCAACTCATGCGAATGTTGTTATTCGTGAGTATCCGCCGAACGCTTGGTAAATGAGGTAAAAAATGAGTGAAGTTGATATGAATATTGCAAAGTCTCTTGGGATTGATCCGCCCACGGAAACAACAAAAGAAATCGTTCCCGTGGAAGACAAACCGAGTCAGGACTATTCGGCGCAAGATGCGGACAAAGATTATACCGAGGTTCGAAAGAACCTAAAATGCATCATTGAAAAATCGCAAGAGGCGATTGAGGGCATCATAGAGTTGGCGCAAGATAGCCAACAGCCCCGTGCATATGAAGTTGTCGCACAGTTAATTCAGTCTTCTTTAGAAGCAAATAATAAATTGATGGACTTGCACCGCCGCATGAAGGACATCAAGAAAGAAGAAAAAGGCAAGACAACAAATGTAACTAACAATTCGATATATGTCGGCAGCACGGCAGATTTGCAAAAAATGATTCGGGAGCAACGCAAGGCTATTGATAGAGGCGAAATTATAGATGAGCAATGATCATGAAACATACTTGGGCAATCCGCTTCTCAAGGGTGCTTATGTAAAGCAAGAATTCACGAAAGAACAGTTGGAGGAGTACATCAAATGCTCCGAAGACCCGATCTATTTCATTGAGACATACATCAAGGTCGTGACAATCGATGAAGGTCTCATGCCCTTCAGGTTGTATGACTTTCAGAGAGAAATTGCCCGTTCAGTATTTGACAATCGATTTACGATTTGCAAGATACCCCGTCAGAGCGGAAAGACCGCAACATTGGTGGCTTGCATTTTGCACATGGTGCTGTTCAATCCGACATACAAAGCAGCGATTCTTGCCAACAAACTGAAGACCGCTACGGAAATCATGGATAGGTTCAAGATTGCATATGAGAATTTGCCCAAGTGGTTGCAGCAAGGAATTGTGGAATGGAACAAAACAAGTATTACATTGGAGAATGGTTCAAAAGTCATTTGCTCCTCTACATCATCAAGTGCCGTCCGTGGTTCTTCCTACAACTTCCTGATGTTGGATGAGTTTGCATTCGTTCCTGAGCAGATTGCCGAAGAGTTCTTTACATCGGTATATCCAACGATCACTTCAGGTAAGACATCAAAGACCGTAATCGTTTCCACGCCTAACGGATTGAATCTGTTCTACAAGATGTGGCAGAATGCCAAGAACAAAAAGTCTGATTTTGTTCCAGTAGAGGCGCATTGGTGGCAAGTTCCTGGTCGTGACGATAAATTCAAGGAGACCACGATCAAGAACACTTCGGAGCGTCAATGGCTATCCGAATATGAGTGCGAGTTCTTGGGATCTCAAGAAACTTTGATCAAAGCATCAAAAATTGCTTCTTTGGTATTTCAGACACCAATTATTGAAAATGAAGATGGATTGTCTGTTTACGAGCATCCCATCAAAGGACACATTTATGCCGCTTTGGTCGATTCAAGTCGTGCAATCGGGCAGGACTACAATGCAATGGTCGTGGTTGATGCGACATCGATGCCATACAAAGTAGTTGCCAAATATAGAAACAATACAATACCAATTCCAGTTTTTCCAAATGTTATCAAATCCATTTGCAGTAAGTATAACGAATCTTACATTTTGGTTGAGATCAACGACACAGGTCAACAGGTGGCAGACATTCTCAGGGACGAACTTGAGTACGAAAATGTCATTAGTATCTCTATAAAAGGTAAAAAAGGGCAAAGAGTAGGAGAGGGATTTGGCGGCGGTAGAACCTACAGCGGAATTAAGATGAGCAGTCAGGTCAAAAAAGCGGGTTGCTCTGTAATTAAAGAAATGATCGAAACCGACAAATTGATAGTAAATGATTTTGACATTATTTCCGAAATTAGCACCTACATTGCCAAAAAGGGTTCTTATGAAGCAACTGAGGGTTATCACGATGATTTAATGGCTTGCTTGGTTATGTTTGGATGGCTAACGACACAGGACTATTTCAAGGATTTGGTAAATCTGGATATTCGTAAGCGACTCTTCGAAGAAAAGTTGAAAAAATTGGAAGAAGATTTAACTCCATTCGGATTCTTTGACGGTGGCGAAGACGATATGGAGGAAGCAGCCAGACTTCTTTCAAACGAAGATATCAGCAAACCTAAACAATCTAGGCGGGATAGATCGTGGCTTGATGATGCCAATGAAATTCTTTGAGTATGGCTGAAATGGACAAACGAATAAATACCCCCGTCTATCTAATTAATCCAAGGAGACCGAGATGGCATTCCAACTTTCCCCCGGCGTGAATGTAACAGAAAAGGACTTGACAACGATTGTCCCTGCTGTTGCCACAACAAATGCAGGATTCGTAGGACTCTTCAATTGGGGTCCAGTCAATCAGCGCATCCTAGTCGATAGCGAAAACAACCTAGTTCAATTGTTTGGAACACCAGACGATACAAACGCCGAGTGGTGGTTCTGTGCCGCTAACTTCCTTGGTTACGGAAACAACCTTCAAGTTGTTCGTGGCGAACTGGACGGGATGGTTAATGCAAACGCAAAGGGTTTTACTGGAACAAGTGCATCTGATGCCTATATCAAAGGCGACAATTACGAATTTCTTGAAGTTAATAGCCTCGGTTCTTTCGTAGCAAAATATCCTGGAGTTCTTGGAAATACTCTAGAAGTTCAGATTTGTGGCTCCAAGTCTGCATCTGGTACTACTGGATTGACCACTTATGGTGGTGACTGGGAAGATTGGCAATATGCAGATCAATTTGATCAAAAGCCAAACACATCGACCTATGTAACCGAGCGTGGTGGTTCAGCAGATGAATTCCACATTGTGGTCGTTGATCGATATGGGAAGATGTCGGGTGTTAAGGGAAATGTGTTGGAAAAATTCGAAGGCGTTTCGGTTTTCCCGGGAGTATTGGGAACAGACGGAACGAGCAAGTATTATGTCGATGTAATCAACCGAACTTCGAAGTACATTGCCGCCGTTGAAAAGAACAGTCTCACAAGTTTTGCTGACCTGTTTAGCGGTGGAACTGGAGTGTGGGGCGGCTCTACTACTGATCAATGGTATGCAGAATTAGAATCTCTCACGGCTTCGTCTTCAATCACAGGAAATACAACATCGTTTGGTGTTGGTGTCTGGAAGTTGAATTCAGGAAACTCTGGAGTGACGGGAGTTGCTGGAGTCAACCCAACTTATGTTCAGGTAGCCATTGGTAACGGATCCTCCACGACAGCGAGTGGTTACTACCTATTTGACGATTCGGAAACAGTAGATGTCAATCTAATCATTGGCGGTCCCGAATATTGCTGGACCGGCGAATATAATGCAGCAACTGCTGGTTCACTACTTGTAGGCAAGCATTTGAAAGATATTGCTGATAAGCGTAAGGACTGTGTTGCATTCCTGTCGGTGCCCAACAAGGATCCAAATGAAACCGATCAGGTCAAATTGGATCGTGCTGTAGATTATCGTAATGCAATCGGTTCTTCTTCCTATGTCTTTATTGACAGCGGATACAAGTATCAGTACGATATCTACAACGACAAGAACCGTTGGGTTCCCCTGAACGGAGATATTGCCGGTCTGTGTGCCCGTACCGATTTGAACTTTGATCCTTGGTACAGCCCCGCCGGATTGAACCGTGGTCAGGTTCGTGGTGTCATTAAGTTGGCATTCCAACCAAGACAAGCAGCACGGGACACTCTGTACAAGAACAACATCAATCCTGTCGCCACCTTCACGGGAGAGGGAACCGTACTCTACGGTGATAAGACTGCCCAAGCCAAGCCATCGGCATTCGACCGCATCAATGTGCGCCGTCTGTTCATCGTGCTTGAGAAGGCAATTGCCACCGCCGCCAAGTACAGCCTCTTTGAGTTCAACGATGCCTTTACACGGTCGCAGTTCCGTTCGCTTGTCTAACCCTTCCTCCGTGATGTACAGGCTCGTAGAGGTCTCATTGACTTCAAGGTTGTATGTGACGAGAGAAACAACACGCCTGAAGTAATCGATAGCAATCGGTTCGTTGCTGATATCTACATCAAGCCGAATCGCAGCATCAACTTCATTCAGTTGAATTTCATCGCCACTCGTACAGGCGTAAACTTCAGCGAGGTCGGTGCCTGATTCGTGATGCAGGAAACCACACTAAATACCCATAAGGAGTCCTAAATGTCACAGTTCAGCATCGATGCATTCCGTGCCAACCTAATCAATGGTCTTGCAAGAAACAACCTGTTCCTTGTGCAAGGCAACTTCCCCGGCAATAGTACAGCCTCCATCAATGGAGCAGCAGCCGTGGCAGGAGCCTTGTTCGGTGGAGCGGTATCTGGAGCAATCAATGCTCTAGCCGCTGCGGTGGGCGGTCAAAGCCCATCAGCACAGGTTTCGTTCCTTTGCAAGGCTTCAAAGATTCCATCATCCACTTTGAATACAAACAATGCGTTCTACATGGGTCGTGCTTTTAAGTACCCTGGAGATCGTACCTTCGCTGATTGGTCTATTTCTTGCTATAACGATGGTACATACGGACTACGCAAGTCTTTCGAGGCATGGATGAATCTCATGAATACAAACCGCAGCAATGTCGGTGCGAATGCCATGAGCAACTTCATGACCGACTGGACGATTACCCCACTCACCCGTGAAGGCAATCCAATTGCTCGTTATAAGATGGTTGGTTGCTGGCCCACCACCATTTCGGAAACAACGATGGACATGGGCGCACAATCAGAACCTTCAACCTTTGATGTAACGATTGCATATCAATACTTCGAAGTCGAAGGGGTAACAACCTAATTTGAAAGGTCATGAGGTATTTACATAATGGAACTCTTCGGATTTCGTCTAGATCGCTCTAAAAAAGAAAAGAAGCAGGAAAAGTCCCTGAAGTCGTTTGTCGTACCGACATTCGATGACGGGGCAATTCCTGTTGAGGCTGGCGGTTTTTATGGTCAATATGTTGATCTTGACGGTACTGTTCGAAACGATTTTGAACTGACCATGAAGTACCGTGAGATGGCACAAGACCCTATTGTTGAAGTCGCAATCGATGACATCATCAATGAAGGTATTGTAATGGGTGAAAAGAAATCACCTGTGAAAATTGTGCTTGATCGACTTAAGGCAAGCGATAATGTAAAGGAACGCATTCACGAAGAATTCAGAAATCTTCTTCGTGTCATGCAATTTGAAACTAGGGGTTCTGAAGTTTTTCGCCGTTGGTATGTCGATGGCAAGATATTCTTTCACTTGATAATTGACGAAGAAAATCCACAGAAAGGCATCCTAGAGATGCGTTATGTGGATCCAATGAACATTCAGAAAATTCGTGAGTATACGAAAGAAACACTCAAGAACGGTACAAAAATTATTACGGGATACAGAGATTTCTATCTGTACAACAAAGACAATCCCCGTGCTGGTGGAAATCCCACAGGTATCAAGATCAGCGAGGATGCAATTGCATTTTGCTCGTCCGGTTTGATGGATAGCAGATATAAAAGAACTGTTGGATATCTGCACAAGGCTATAAAGCCTCTAAATCAACTGCGAATGTTGGAAGATGCCATCGTCATCTATCGCATCAGCCGTGCGCCAGAACGCCGTATCTTCTACATCGATGTCGGTAACTTGCCGAAGACCAAGGCAGAACAATATGTCAAGGATCTCATGAACCGATACCGCAATCGTCTTGTTTACGATGCGGCAACAGGAGAAATTCGTGATGATCGCAAGTTCATGTCGATGCTTGAGGACTATTGGTTGCCTCGCCGTGAAGGTAGCCGTGGTACTGAAATCACCACCTTACAGGGCGGTCAGAATCTTGGAGAACTGACAGATGTCGTGTACTTCCAAAAGAAACTGTATCGTGCCCTTTCGGTGCCCGTAAGCCGTTTGGAGCAGGACAAGCAGTTCATGCTTGGGCGTTCCACAGAGATCACCCGTGACGAAGTTCGATTCACGAAGTATATCCACCGGCTCAGAACTAAGTTCTGTGAATTCTTCTATGACATTTTGAAGAAGCAGTTGATTCTAAAGAAAGTAATCACGGCAGAGGAATGGGCAGAAATGAAGGAAGCAATTTATTTTGACTTCCTTAAAGACAATCTATTCACAGAACTCAAGAACGCCGAACTCCGGCGGCAGCAAGTTGATGAATTGAGTAATATTAAACCATACATAGGTAAGTACTATTCTCATGAATGGGTGCGAAAGAATGTGCTTGGCTTTAGTGAAGCCGAGATCAAGCAGATGGATAAGGAAATTGAGCGTGAGCGTAATGCGGGAAAGATCGAACCCGATACTACACAGTTTGGTCTTGTGTAAAGGGGATAAATGGAAACCGATACCGACAAACTTCTCAAATCCGTTATCGAAACTCTCATCAAGAAGGAGGCTCCGAAGTTCAAGAGTCTCATTCAAAAAGAGTTGGCTTCTCGTATTTACGACAAGATCGAAGAACTAAAAAAGGCTCTTTCTGGTCAAATTGTTACCGGTGTTCAGGACAAGAAGGAAGAAGAAACTCCAGTTGCTCTTCCTGAAAATCTACCTGGGGCACCATCAGCACCACCGGTCACATCACCAACAAAGGCTGGTGATTTGAGAATCGTTCCCACAACAGCAGGGGCTGCAAAAGACGATATCTCGCTTGACCCAAACTTCGAAAAAGAGTTTTATCATTCTTCGGAAAAATACAAAAATCAGGAAGTAATCATTAAGCAGTTGGGAACTGGTTTTGGTAAACCTGTTCGTGTTTACATCAACGGACGGCGTTGGGAATTTTTTGCAGGACCAAAGGTTGCAATGAAAGCAACTAAAGAATACATCGATAGCATGGTGAAGGATGTGAAGAAAGATCCCCAACTCGCTGCGAATATGACCGCCCAAATCAAGAAAGACAAGGCTGCTGGTGTTGCCCAAGTTGCTGCGCCGGTTGACGCTGGTAAACCAAATGAAGTCGCTGATGCCGATCTCAAGAGAAAAGAACTTGAGACCGGAAAGCCTATTGAGAAGAAACCACAAGCAAAGAAACCCCCCGCTAAGTGAGGAACCCAAAATGTCGGAAGATAACTTGAACGAAAAGGTAGATATCGATGGTCGTACCCGTGTTTATAGGGAAACCGTTACTCGTCTTGAAACGGCTCGTAAGTTGCGTGAACAACGCATGAAATCGATGAAAGAAAATAAGTTCAATGGTCTTTACGATGATGGTTCGGGCAACGGTGCCTATATTCCAGAGCCTGTTGATTACACTTATACCGAAGCAATGAAGGTTGTTGAAAAGTACAAACAACTGCGGGAAAAGAAGAAGACTTTGATGGGTTCTCCGAAAGAGTCTTTGGAAAGCGCAGTTGAAATGAAAAATGAAAAATACGCAATGGCTGAAGAAGAACTAAGCCCCAAGCAGAAGGCATACCGTGCTTTCTTTGATAAGGCACTCAAGAAGTTTGGTGCTTCTTCTCCCGCTAAGATGGACGATGGCAAAAAGAAGAAGTTCTTCGATTATGTAAAGGCAAACTGGAAGGGATGAAATGAAGAAACTTACCGTAAAATTCAAGACAGACATTGCTGCAAATCAATTTGCAGAAAGTCTTGCCATACTTGATGGCAAGGCAAATGTCATTGTTGAGAATTCATCGGTGGTGGTTTCTTCAGACAATACACTCGCAATTGCATTTGCAAAAAATATTCTTGCAGAATTAAAAGAGGGTTTTGCATGTCGTGCAGCCGCAAATCGCCTTCTAGCGGCAATCACGCAGAGTATTTCTACTGGGGAAGTTTCAGAATTTTATTGCATGGACGGGAAGATTCAAACGGTTAGTCCGATTCATGCACGGGCACTTGCAAACATGCACGATATGCTTAGTGAGGACAATCAAGCAACTTTCCTTGTTCTTGCTTGCGAAAACAAAAGCGCATATGAAAAAACCGTAAACTTTGCAAGAGCAAATGAAAGAGGAGAGCAGTAAATGGCATACACAGAACAAAACATCGTAACTACACAGCGCAGACTTGTAAAGAAATTTCAACTTGGCGCACACAATACTGCAATTACATTTGGAATTACGGGAAATGCTTTTGCAAATGGTGCAACCGGTGAGTTTGCATTGATGACCGCAGGGATTACTAACAATACTGCTAAACTTGCATCGATTAAATCGTCTTGTAACAATCGATACTACCTTACATGGGGTGGGTCGGCAGGAGCAACTGCTTTCGATTCTGGACAAGGAGGAAACCTAGATTTCTATTTTGAGAGATTTACGATTCCGAATAATGCAACAACACCAAATGGACAAATGACTATTACGCCAACAACGGTTACTGGAACTATCATTCTTGAATTTGTACTCTAATGCCTCTTTTTAAACAGGATCTTGTTAAAACAAACAAACGCTATGTCACGAAAATCGTGGCACAGGATGTCGAAGCAGAAAATTACGAAGGCACAACAATTGGATTGACATCTTCTGCGTTTGCTGATTATGACATGAGCGGCATTCAAGAAAAAGACATCAAACTTTATTCTGTTTGGTCAACTGGAGTTGGTGGTGGTTTACTTGACAGCGGGTGGTGTGTTAGATGGGGTGCAGATCAAACACCGTTTAAAATGGACGCATTGGACATCGGAATTTTTGTAGGCAATGATGTCGATGAGTTTTTTCTGGAGCGATTTTCTCACAGTAACCGTGCAGGAACAGATTATGGGCAAATATCAGTAACTCTAAATAATGCAGAAACAAGATCCGTTTCGGGCACCATTATTTTGGAATTCACGATCTAAAGGAGAAGTCGATGAAACTCATTTGCGAAGTCAACGAAGAAATTGAAATTTTGACTGAAGACAAGAACGGTCAAAAGCAATATTTCATTGAAGGCACCTTCCTACAGGGCGATATCAAGAATCGAAATGGTCGTGTATATGAGTTCAAGATGCTCAAGGATAAGGTAGAGCAGTATCGCAAAGAATTTGTACAGCAAAAGAGAGCATTCGGTGAGTTGGGGCACCCCGAAGGACCAACCATCAATCTTGAGCGTGTGTCTCATATGATCATGGAATTGGCTCCTGATGGCAAGAACTTCTATGGCAAAGCCAAAATCATGGATACGCCATATGGAAAGATCGTAAAGAACCTGATGGACGAGGGTGCCAAGTTGGGCGTTTCCTCCCGTGGTGTCGGTTCTCTTGAAGAAAAGAATGGCGCAAACTATGTAAAAGACGATTTCCGTCTTTCAACAGCCGCTGATATTGTTGCCGATCCTTCCGCCCCCGATGCATTCGTGCGTGGCGTAATGGAGGGTCGGGAGTGGGTCTATGAGAATGGACTGCTCGTAGCAAGAGAGATTGATGAGATCAAAGAAAGCATTCGCAAGGCTTCTTCCAGAAAGTTGGAAGAACAAATGGTAAAGGCATTCCAGAAATTCATCAATCGTTTGTGAACCCAAAAAACTAACCCCGTATAAATAACCAATACCAAGGAGAACACTCATGGATTACCAGAACGAGGAAATCGAAGAAGTCATCCTCGATGAGGAAGAGGTCACCGAAGAGGAAACCGATTCCCTCGAAGAGGCTAACAAAGGCGCACAGCAGAAGCAAGCAAAGAATGTTGCTTCGAAGAAGGGCATGGCTGAGGAAGAAGAGGAAGAAGAGGAAGTCGCTGAAGAGCAGACTGCCAACGCTTCCAAGACCGGCGCAGGCTCTGGCAAGTATGCAGGACTTTACAAGGACGGCACAGGCAAGGGGGCAGTTATCCCCGGTCCAGTAGAAACTGGCTTGGCTGGTGGCGATTCGAAGTCAAAGTTGGCTGCTAGCGTCAAGTCTAAGAAGGCAATGCGTGAGGACATGGATGTACACATGACAGCCATGTTTGACGGCGAAGACATCAGCGAAGACTTCAAAAACAAGGCTTCGACAATCTTTGAGGCTGCAATCAATGAGCGTGTAGAGCAAATCAAGACAGAACTTGAGGAGCAATACAACAACAGACTCAATGAGGAAATCGAAGAGAACAAGAAGGCTCTGACCGAGCAACTTGATTCCTATCTCTCGTATGTTGTTGAGGAGTGGGTTGAGGAGAACCGTCTATCAATTGAGAAGGGCATCCGCACAGAGGTTGCCGAAGAGTTCATGGAAGGTCTTCGCAATCTGTTTGTTGAACACGACATCATGGTTCCTGAAGCAAAGGTCGATCTTGCCGACAAGATGGCAGAGACTGCCGATGAACTCAAGGCTCGTCTTGACGAGGAGATCATGAAGAATGTCAAGTTGGTGGAAGAAGTCAAGTCATATCGGCGTGAGCAGATTCTTGACGAAATGGCTACCGACCTCACAGTTACACAGAAAGAGCGTTTCCGCACTCTAGCCGAGGGTGTCACCCTTGAAGGCGAAGAGAATGATGTCCGTAATAAGTTGGAGATCATCAAGGAATCCTACTTTACAGGCAAGAAGCCCGTTCTCACAGAAGAGACCGCAGCGACTGCCGAAGAGAGCATCGATGAGACACCCATTGGTGGTCAAGTCGAGAATCTAAGCGAATCGATGAGAGTCTATGCAGACACGCTTCGCCGGATCACCAAAAGGTAATTAGTCAAAAAACTAAATATCAAAGTTACTTTTTAATCACAACAACACCAAGGAGAATCCATAAATGGAACTCACAATTTCTGAAGCACTTCAAAAGAAGTGGCAACCAATCCTTGAACACCCCGATCTACCGGCAATCAAGGACAACTACCGCAAGACGGTAACAACCATGCTCTTGGAGAACCAGGAGCAGTATCTCAAGGAAGGCGCACCCGCTAACTTTGCAGGAACCATGCCCGACAACGGCGGCGTTGCAAAGTGGGATCCAATCCTCATTTCGCTCGTTCGTCGTGCAATGCCAAACCTGATTGCTTATGATATCTGCGGCGTTCAGCCAATGAGCGGTCCAACCGGACTTATCTTTGCAATGCGTAGCCGTTATCAGACTCAGGGTGGCGCAGAAGCACTCTATCAGGAAGCCGATACCACCTACTCTGGTGGAACTGGTTCTTCTGTCAGCGGCTTCACCGGTGGCGACTTCAGCAACACTCCAGGCGTTGATCCTTTCGGTGTTGGTATCACCAACGGCACCGCAATGTCCACGCTTCTTGGCGAAGGATTGGGCGATAGCGCAAGCAATCCATTCGCACAGATGGCATTCAGCATTGAGAAGACCACGGTCGAAGCAAAGACCCGTGCCCTCAAGGCAGAATACACCATGGAACTCGCACAGGATCTCAAGGCAATCCACGGTCTTGATGCAGAGACTGAACTTGCCAACATTCTGTCGAGCGAAATCCTTGCTGAAATCAACCGTGAAGTTGTCCGTGTGATCTATGCTAACGCCAAGTTGGGCGCAAAGACAGGCACCACACAGACAGCAGGCGTGTTCGATCTCAATGTCGATTCCAACGGTCGTTGGTCGGTTGAGAAGTTCAAGGGTCTGCTCTTCCAGATTGAGCGTGAGTGCAACATGATCGCCAAGGAAACCCGCCGTGGAAAGGGCAACTTCATTGTCTGCTCCTCGGATGTTGCCTCGGCTCTATCGATGGCAGGCGTTCTTGACTACGCCCCCGCCCTCAGCACCAACCTCAATGTTGATGACACAGGCAACACCTTCGCAGGTGTCCTCAACGGCAAGTTGCGGGTCTACATCGATCCCTATTCGTCCATGACAACCACCCATGACTTCTTCATGGCGGGTTATAAGGGATCGAGCGCATATGACGCTGGTATGTTCTACTGCCCATATGTTCCGCTACAGATGGTTCGTGCTGTTGGTGAGAACTCCTTCCAGCCAAAGATCGGCTTCAAGACTCGTTACGGTCTTGTCAACAATCCGTTCGCAACGATCAAGGCTAACAACCAATCGGTTTCGGATCCTTACAGCGCAGATGCGACTCGTAAGAACATCTACTACCGCATCGTGAAGGTCACCAACCTCTTCTGATAGATCGCTCTATCTGAAGATAGTAAATTCGGGGGCTGTGGGGAGAAATCTCCACAGCCCTCTTTCTTTTTCCTAAATAAAAGTAATGACCGTACCAAAGATTCCTGATGACATTGTTTCGGGCAGTCTCAACCGTCAGCCCATCAATACAAATCCTGCATTTGCGACCAATTATCGGTTGATGATTCCAAAGGTTCGCAACGGCATATTTTTCTGCACAGAAGTTTCATTTCCGTCTTTGACGATGGATCCCATTAAAGTTCCTGTCCCATTTTCGGTTGCCTTAAAATTCTTCGGTAATAAAATTGATCATGGTGAACTCTCTGTGAAGTTTGTCGTCAATGAAGACTTCAGCAATTGGTTTCAGATGTCTGACTGGTTTACAAAGTCTTTGAACTACTATGGATTCTTCAAGGATGGGTCACAGGCTAGAATGATGAATCTAATAGCAGATTCGGGTCAGTTGCTCATTCTCAACAACAAAAAGTACCCTGTAGCCCGTGTATTATTTGATGGATTGATGATAACAGGTTTGAGTAATTTACCAATGAACTCTGCTGTTGCAGATGCACCATTCATAACATGCGATGCAACATTTCAATTCACCGCATATGACATAAAGGATCCATAATGACAACACCAGATGTCAAAAATTGGATTCCTGAATTAGAAAACTATGGTGCCTTGGGGAACAACCCAAGCAATATGAATCTTGCCTCAAGCACAAACTTCAGATTTGTGTGCGAGAAGGTTCCAAATGTCACATATTTTTGTACGGCAGTAAGTACACCAAGTCTTTCTTACACACCCCTTGTACTTAATCATATGTTTGCAGCAAATGACATTAAGTTTCCGGGTGGAAGATCGCCATCGGACATATCCTTGAGATTCATCATCAACGAGAACTTTTCAAATTACATGGAGATGGTTCGTTGGATGAGATCGGGTGTGCCCTACCGAGACTTCAAGGAAATAGTTCCTGAGTATCGTGGAAATGTGAACCATGGAAAACTGTTCTTCCTCAACAACAAGAAGAACCCAATTTTGATGATGACTTTTACAAACTTGATCCCCACACAGATATCGGGATTCACATTGTCATCATCTGAATCGGAGCCGAGCGTACTGACTGCAACAGTCAATTTTGTTTTTGATACATTCAGTACCGTTAAGATTTAACCCATCATGTCGCCATAATCAAAATTGGAGACATCATCATCATCATCGAATTTATTCGTCTTCATTGGTGGCATGGGTTTTGCGGCAGGCATTGGTTTTGATGGTGCCCTTGTTGAAGTTTTTGTTCTTTTATCTGTGGGCTTGACAGGGGTCATTGCTCTCTTGGGATTCATTGGTTTCGATGATTTCCTTGGCATGACATCACTCCTTTTTAATCCCTGAGAATCGGACGATCAATTCAGTTCCCCTATGCTGTAGGTTCATCAAAACCTCATCCCACCCCTTCTCACGCAAACGATTACATTCTTTCATGGTCATATGAAAGAGTAATGTGGGGGATATTTCGCTTCCAGTTTTGTAGACCATGGTCACGATGTAATCACGCTTTGAAGAATTTGGCGTGGGCATAAGAGTGTTTATGTTCCCGAGACCGGTTAAATAAGTAAGTTGAGACAATTTCATAAGATTTCATGAACAATATGAATTCCATCATTCGTAACACAGTATGAGGAGATTACCATGAAAGCAATTCTATCGATTCTCGCAAGCCTGATCATGCTCGGTGGTGGAGACATTCAAAAGGCACAGCCACAACCACAGCAAAGCATCGACACCTTCTTCGTTCAATGGAAGGGGGGAGCAGACAAGGATTCCATACTGTCAGGAATCGATGGAGTCGAAAGTGCGGAACACTATTCCCACATTCCCAACCTAACAATTGTCAACATGGACAGCATTGATTCAATGCATGGTGCAATTGCTTCGTTGAAGACAAATCCCAATATCGAATTCGTTGAGGAGGATCGTCTGTTCACAGCGACACGGCACGAAGTCATTCCAAACGATGCGGGCTTTTCGCAATGTTGGGGACATCGCAATACGGGGCAGTCGGGTGGACTCGTCAACTTCGACATGAACACCACGAATGCGTGGTCGATCACCAAGGGTTCTTCCACGATTCGAATCCTTGTAATCGAAACGGGAATACAGCAGGATCATCCCGACATCAACCAAATTACAGGTCGTGATTTTACTACGGGTGCGGTGAATGGTGTAGCGGGAGGAGGTCCAAGCAGTCTATTTGACAATCATGGCACAGCCGTGGCAGGATGCATCACAGCAATTATCAACAACTCAATTGGTACGGTGGGGGTTGCACCAGACTGCAAGGTTGTCTCTGCTAAGGTGGGTACGGCAAATACGGCAGGATCATGGCAGGGGCAGACATCTTGGACGGTGAATGCAATTAATTGGGCAATCGCAAATGGTGTCCGTGTCACCAACAACAGCAATGATTACGGTACGGCTTCCACCGCCATGACGAATGCATACACGGCTGCAAGAAATGCAGGAATTGTCAATTTTGCCAGTTCAGGAAATTCTGGAAATACAACAATGGGATATCCAGCAACTGCTTCAAGCGTGAACGCAGTAGGTGCTTCAAGTAGAAACGGGCAAAAGGCATCCTTCTCCTCGTATGGAACAAAACTCGCATTTATTGCACCTGGTCAGTCTATCTACACCACGGATCGGACAGGAACGAACGGGTATGGATCGGGGGACTACACCACGATTGACGGCACATCGTTCTCATCGCCATATGCAGCAGGGGTAGCAGCGTTGATTCTTTCAGTCAATCCTTCTCTTTCGGCAGCACAGGTGGAATCGATCATGCAATCAACATGCAGGGACATCGGGACAGTCGGGTTTGATACCCTCACGGGATGGGGAATGCTAAATGCTGATGCGGCAGTCCGTGCGGCACAGCCCGTGCCTTGCCCCGCAGACTTCACAGGAGATCGTTTGGTGAATGGAAGTGATTTGGGAATTCTCTTGGCTTCGTGGGGAACAAATCAAAACGATATTAATGGGGATGGTTTTGTTGATGGGAGCGATCTTGGAATGCTACTTTCTGCTTGGGGTGCCTGTCCCTAAATAGGAATATGAAATCGATATGCAATCTTATTGTTGCGGCATTACTCGCAATCACCACAACATCCTGCAAGACGATTCCGAATGTCGAGCCGTCCACGGGAGCATCATCCGCAGCACTCAACTCGGTCGTTGACAATACCAACGATCACATTTCTAACATCAAGCGTGATGCACAGGAAATCAAGACGGATGCGGCAGGCATACTGTTGACCAAAAACAACAGTCCACAGCAGATGGTAGATAAGATTCATGCCAATGTCGAAAACATCATCGAATCTGCAAATGCGGTGGAAAAGGAAAACGGCAAACTGAAGAAGTTGTCGGCTGAGGTAATAAAACTAGAGAAGTCATTGACCAACTTGCAGATCGCCATGGACGAAGCAAAGATCGCTGCCATGGAGCGTCTGTATGGATACATCACATTGTTTTGGATCATCGGCTTCCTGCTCATTGCGGCGGGTGCCGCCGTTGCATTCTTTCTGAACAAGTCATATGGTGGAATGCTTGCCCTGCTCGGTGCATTGATGCTCGGTTTTGCATCAGCATCGCATCGATACATGGATCAGATCGCCATGGTGGGGGCAGTACTTTTGATTGTCGGTTTCGTGGTTGCGGTCGCCATGATCGTATGGTCAACGGTTAACAGCAAGCGAAATGCAACAGCAATCAAGGAAATCGTGGAAATGATTCAGATACTCAAAGAAACGATGACCGAAGATGAGCAGAAAAGAATCTTTGGACCCGATGGAGTTGCATCCACGGTACAGTCCGATCTGACAAAAGAAATCATTGCCAAGATCAAGGAAAAAAATGGGTTCAAGAAGTTGGAAGAAGCAAGAAGACTGATACAACAGGACAGCAAGGAAGTGCAAACTCCAAAATCCTAAATAGAATACTTCATTAAAGGTAAGATCCTCACAAACATCAGCAAAGAAAAGGGAGAAACAAATGGCTAATTATCTTTGGGTCGGCGGTTATACAGGATTCACCGGAACCAACAGCGGTTGGTCTGGACAATATGGTGGAGTAACCGGAAGACAGGTATGGACAAGTGTTGCTAGCGGAGCAACGAGTTCATTTGGCGATATCTTCTATGCTCCATATGCATGGAATCTTCCACAGAACTGGAGACTTCGTATTGGTGCCACGGCAAACCCCGGTGGATTCAATTACAATTCAACCACAAATACACCGGCGGGCAACGATGCGGTTTATTTTGGATCTTTTGGTGTTGATGCGACTGGAAGTAGCGGACCTGTTAGTTCGACTGGAGGAGCAATTGCTCCGTACAATATCTCTTGTTTGTTTGGTGGTATGTCCGGAGATGGACCAACGGCGTTTAGCGGTGCTACTGGATGGGCAAATGGAACTACTGCAAATCGATATGGTAATGTTACATTCTATGTTAATTCAACATTTAAGCCAACATCCAATCCATTTGGATTCAGAACCGGAGAAATTGGCATAGGTGTTACTGGAACGAATGACCTTTCATTGCACTTCCCATTAAGAATTCGAACAGCAGATTTCCTACAGTCTTTTGACAATTCAACACCACCACAAAAAGTTGCTGTTAAAAACTTGGGTACAAGCACAAACAGCCTCCTACAGTCGAACGCAACTTCTAGTCTTATTTCTGGAAGTGGAACCTGTGTGGTGAGTGGTACTTGGTACAATATCGTGCAAGCGGGAGGAACCATGTATCTGACCGACTGCACAACGACATATCTCGGAGTGCAGCAAAATGTTGGTTCATTCTATTCCGACAATACAAATCTCATCGAATATGCATTTATCAGACCCTATACTTGTTCTGGACAAATCTCCATGTGGGGAAGCCAAAATCCACTAACCTATCTTGAAGTGGGAACTTGGAACCCCAACGGCAACTTCTTCAATCTTGGTGATTTTGGAACATCGACACTTCCCGTAGTCACAGAATTTAAAACCCTGGGATTGGGATTTGCTGGTAGCGGAACAGGACAAGCAATACGGCTAGGGAGTGTTCAAATCGATCTTCTGAAAGCCGATGCTGCTAAGATTTCGGTGCATCCAAATGTGGGCAATTATGACTATTGCATTATTCGTGATGGTTACATCAAAAATGGATCCATCGATATGTCACACCCCACAATTACAAATTGGCAAAATTTCTTGTTGGGGTATAGCCCATCTGATGAGGGATTGCGTGTCGATAGTCCAAATGTAGTAATGAAATGCTACGCTGGACAATCTCTCGTATCTGCTGGTGAAGCAATAACGGGTTCATAAACTATCTAAAACCCAAAAGAACAACGGAGGGGACGAAAGTCCTCTCCGTTGCTTTTTGTTGTTATCGGACTTTTGTCAGGAACGGTCTATACGGGCTGCTGCGACCGCCCCTGCCAACAGGGTAGCCAATGCGGAGTAGATGGCACAGGCTCCCCAGAAGCCAAACCCGTGGCTCTTGATCCACTCGTATACGGATAGCCATACTGCGGAAATCGCAAAGGTGAGTGGGAAGGTCACGATAATCACCAAAAGAATAATCAATGCCATTTGTGCGGACGATGGTGTATAGTTTCTTTTCTTATTCATGTTCAAAAACTTTCGTGATGGTCTCTTTCTTCGCCATCAACAATCCAACCTTGATGAATCATGGCTTCCCATACTTCACGGGCAACAGGCACTCCAATACCCGCTCGGGAATCTTCGTTATTCAGCATCAATGTCCATCTTCCAACTGATGGGGTATTGACATCTATCATGGGTTTGGGATCGTCTGGTCCTTGAAATCCCTCTCCCCAAATAGAAATGTATTCCCCTCCATTATTTCCGTAAAGATAATCCTTACGGAAATGCACCCGCTTTTTTGGATGTTTGTCCCATGCAAGAGTCCAAGTCATATTAAGTACCTCTCAAATTCATTTTAGAGATTCCCTCCCCCGTGGTGTAGTAGATATGGTCAAAGACCTCAACGCACCACGGGAGGCATTTCGGGCACGGGCGGCTGATGCGCTCCTGCCCGAATCTATTGAATCGGAAATTCCATAGTTCAAGACCACGCTTGTCATCACACTTTCGGAACGCATCCAATTCAGAATGCATCTCATCGAAAAGATATCCGTACTTTCGGGCAAGGGGGTGGGTCTTCATCTGATTGGTTCCGACTGCAAGTACCTTGCCTTTATGAATGATCACGCTGCAATGACGCTTGGGGCGGTCGATGCAGAGACAAATCTCCTTCGCCATCTCATAGAGATTGCATGGACACTCAATCAGTCTTTCATTGCCGCTTGCCATTCAGAAAACTCCTCGGGAGACATCTTTGCCATGGTATCAACAAAGTCGAAGTACTCTTTGTGCCATGTTGTACCTTCGGGATTGTGTGGCTCGGTTGGTGGGTATGAATATGCCAATCCCTCCAACTCATGAATTCGATCCCGTGCTTCTTTGAGAAGATCGGCAATATGTGTTCGTCCAATTTCTTCCATACCACCATGAATTGCACGGTGAGTGAAAGTCAGGCGGTCTACGATATGAATCGGTTTCATGGCATCCATGGACCTGTGGGACCGTTGGGGTCTTCCATGTAGTGAACCTTTCCGATTGCTTCATCGGTCACGACATTAGTCATGTACTTGGTATCATCGTTCAGTTCAGCGATGTATGACTGCAATGCTTCCTCTGCATCTCTGCGAGTGAGATAACTCTTGCTCGGCTCTGTCCATGTATGATCCCAAAAAACCCAACCACCATCACGGGGACTGTACTGAACAGGATCTGGCTGCCTCATGCTTCGATTGAAACCATCGATCCATTCGACATTTGCACGAACCATGTCGTGTGCATCACATTCCATCGGATAGTGCTTGAGCAGTTGCCGTGCCTTCTTGCGAATTGCAAGAGGAACCTTTGTTTGCTGCGAATCCAACAACGAGAACAGGAATTCCCGTGTGTTGTTCATGGCGATGTAGTGTTCGTATGGTAAGGTCATTTGGATAGATGATAACGCATAATTCAAGCGATGTCAAGCCAAAATCAACAACCCCCCACGGTTTCGAACCCGTGAGGGGTGTTGCCTCTCTGCGCTCTGCGAGGATTTTATGTTTAACGAACTAGCGAGGAAGATACCGCTAGACCGTCCGAAACCGGTGGGGATCCAACCACACAGTTCTTCTCAATCCCGCATGGTGATCGCCATGGCGGAATCGTTCGGAAGTACGCAGGGGTAACCCACCCCTGCCGCACCGTGCCTAAATGCTATTTTACTTCGCACGGTCGAAGGTGGTTAGTTTCGAACGAATCGAAACAGGGAGCGAATCCTCTTCACCACATGACTTAATTATAGCGTCTTGTTCGGGAAAGTCAAGGGGTTTATGCCTCAAGAGCGTAATTTGTGTTATGGGACTCAAACTGCTCGTAAACCCTTTTGTTGGCGTTCTTCAAGAACCGACCAACAAGAATATCGGCGTAGAAATTATTTGCATCCATGGAAACTACAGGCTTGGAGTATTTCTTTCCAGGATACAACTCTTCGAATGAAGTCCTTTGCATTCGGTATTTCGAATTCTGGCAGAGTTCTACCCACAGCCCCCGTGCAACCGTGGCGGTCAGGGTATTCTGCTCCTTCAGAAGATGACCAATTTCGGTGGGCTTGATTGGGACATCCGCATCAGGCATCGATGATGGGTGAATCCGAATGTACGGATATACCTCAACAATATCATGGATGGTGTTGTAGCAAAAGACCACGATGCATGGCGCACCGAATTGATTGGTGCCTTGCAGAAAGTAGTAAAGCCACTCAGGGTTCATGATTGATCCTTTGGCAAACTTGCAGCCCATGCGATGATCGAAGCAACCTTGTCGGGGGGCACATGCCCCAAAACAAAATCGTTGGTTGAACTGAACACCACGAACTCACCACGGGGATCGATGACGGCGACCTCAGCATCGGGGGATGTGTGAACAGCATCAGCACTACGCCAACTGTCA
>Ga0181343_1000023_pt1 | contig 73333 bp, 62 predicted proteins | sample Su13VDMLBSD_FD_130110 | JGI IMG/M metagenome (GOLD analysis project Ga0181343, IMG submission 130110) | Freshwater viral communities from Lake Michigan, USA - Su13.VD.MLB.S.D | ecosystem: Environmental > Aquatic > Freshwater > Lake | place: USA: Michigan | collected 2013-07-15
CACAAACATATTTGAGCCAAATCCATTCGTGTCGGCGACTTTCATTGTCGGGCCTTGTGATGGCGTGTCGCTAATAGCATTCCAATTCTATTATGATGCCGTTTGCCCGCACATTGCGCTGCTTGGAGAGGCTCCTCCTCTGTGCTGCGAAACCCTGTCTTCGTCGTCGTCCAGCTCATCGGTTCCTGTGACAGGTCAAAGGTTGCTGCAAATCGGACAGCCGACGCGGGTGCCCAAGCTCATTGTCGCAGTCGCGGATTTGACATCTGCGCCCACCTTACTTTCATCTTCCTCATCCAGCAGCTCTAGTTCTGCTTCCGTAATCGAAACCATAGACATGATCATCTCCCCCGGCGAGGGCGATATTGTGGCTGCAGTTCCATATGTGGATATTAACAACGTGCCGCTGTGGCAGGTTGGCATAGCGAACAGCGCCTCTTTCATCGGAAGCGATGGGTCCCACAACTCTTCCGCGCAAAATGTGTATTTGATATCTGATAATGCGCTTTCGGCACTGCTGCTGTCGGGGTCTCAGGTTCAATTCTTCGACCCCGGATTGTCAAATGTTGGAACCATGGGTTTGCCCACCTCTGATGTTCGGGCCTTGGCCAATAGAGTGGGAGGCTGGACCACAAGCATGGGCTCCATGTGGCCTGGTTCCGTCTACTCACTCCAGGGAAACATAGCGGCTCCAATAAGAGTGAGCAGCGGTGGGTCCATGCTTTACTGGAGTCAAATCCATGGATCCACGAGAGCATCCGCATATTCCAATCTCCGTTCTCAACTTTTCGAAATCAACCGAAACGCCTCGTCATATTCTGTGTTGTACTCAAGTCCTGTCGACTATGACAATCCTGTGGTACTGGGTAAGACCAGAAACGCTCTTGATATTGCAGGAGCCAGAGAGCATGTGGAGATTCATGCATCCCTGCTATTCGACATCTTTGAAATGATAGGCAGTAAGGAATGTCGAGTCGCGATCAATCCCATTCTTGGATATGGGGTGCAGATGTCAGATGGCGACCCCATATCTTTTTACATAGATGCGGGGATAAACGGCATTCCCATCGCCGAATGTCGCGGAATAGGCTACACATCGCTTGGGGATGTGCCCCATCTCATATCCCCCAGTCAGGTGTCTGAGATTGCATCTGTCTTCCGCAACTTGGGCTTGCCGTTGCGAATGCAATTTTCACTAAACAGATATAATTGGATTTTTGCTGCCACTAGAGGAGAGATCATAATCGACATACCGACAGACATCCCGCCATCTGATCCACGGTACCAAGAACTGCTTCGCCTGACTAAACTTTTCATGCGCCAACGTCTTGCGAGGTATTTTTTCAGGAATTTGCTTGGGGAGCCTGGCGACCCTGCGGACACCCCTCCATCGGGCTGGACAACCTGGAGGGATGAGGATCTTCAGCAGAGGCTCTTTGATGTCATGGACGACCTCGCTGTGCAGTATTTGCAGGCTGTCCGCGGAATATGATCACCGGCGAGGTCAAAGGGGCATGCCGAAGAAATAACAGAAGGCACATATGGCAAACGAGGCATTTTCAAGGATTTCTCTGCACCTCCATGGGGTGGGGGGCGCTGGTTCTGGGCATCCCATCCCCATCGGTGATCGTGCATACATAGATGGCGGAAATGTATCGTCTTTCGATGTGGGAGACCACGCTGCACGCTTTAGGTTTGACTATCCATATTCTGCCAGCTCTTGCGTAATAGACATGTTTTATTCCGAGGGCGGCTCTCCAGCCTCATTTGCATTCCGAGTGGATGCCTCCCGCTCAGACCTCTACTATCTGTTTGCAAGAGTGTCTCCGTATGCGCTTGACGACAGGATGGACATAGTGGTCAAATGCGGCCGCTCAGACTTCAGCGGCGTTTCTGTCACGGCAGCTGATCTAGTTGCCGCAGGTTCTCCTGAATGGATTTGGGTGCGTTTAGGATGGCTCCCCCAGGACATTGGAGATCAGGACATTTCAATGCTCCTATACGGGCAGGGATATGTCGTTGACGCAATACTTGTTTCTTCAACAGATGTATTCCTGTTGCCATCTGTAATTCAGGCCGTAGACTATTTCGATTCCTCTTCTCGTTTTGTGGTGGTTGATGACACCATGGACAGCGAGTTGCAGCGGGATCGTGTAGTTAACTCATTTTCCGAAACCTACACGACCATACATATCAAGGTGGTTGATATCAACGATGGTGGAAATGTGGTGGGCGAATTCCCACTGGTATCTTCATCTTGCGACCTGTTTGGATACGCGGAGGATGGTTGGGTCAACTTCGACATATCGGCGATGCCCGCATTCGATGAGCCAGAAATGCCTGTCAGGTTCGGCGTCGCAGTGACGCAGAGCCCTGCAAGTGCAAAGCGATATTTTGTATGGGATGAGGATGCTTCAGTATCTGCCACCCAATCCGCACGCACCATCATATATGAGCCTTCTGGGTCTCAGACGGTCGAAAACAGGCTGGCGATACGGGTGTTCTCTCGCGATGACACCTCCGCTTCTTGCATCAAAACTGCCCCTGCTCAGCGTCAGCTTATCACTATATCGGACTTCGATGATGTTAGTCTCCAGCCAAGCTTCTCAAACACGGCTGCTGCCGATGGCGATGGCGGTCTGGCGCTCAATCTGCCTGAGCGGACTGTATCTGTCGTAGTTGACCAGAGTGGCTCCACTTCATGGGCGGATCAGGGCAATGTTAGACACTCGATTGCCGATGACCTTTTGGCATCTCTAGATGATGCCTACCCTGGTAGGCTAAATTCAGTAATATCAACCTTTCAGGGCGAGCGGATAAAAGTGGAATGGTTTGCCGCCACCGAGGGTGAAATCTCTTCGCCGTCGAACCCATCACTTGCCAAGTCGGAGGCCACGGTAGATGCTGGCACGGACTTCGCCGGGGTTCAGGTCGTGCGCAGATTCGACCGATATCCGGTCTCGCCAACAGACGGAGACATCGTGGCGAGAGGTATGGTTGACCGTCATGTCTCAAGTCCTCCAATAGACTCGATTTTCACCTACTACGGAATATTTCCTTATGACTCAAGGGGAGTGTTCGGGGAGGCGCGGTACATACAGGTTCCAAGTTTTGGAGGTCAACCTGCAGGTATCAAGAGTCTTTCGGGCAGAGAGGTTGTGGGAACAGGAATACGTCGTTCTTCCGACGCCTTGTTGCTGCTCCACATCGACGAGGGATCAGGCGTTGTCCTGAGGGACTTTTCAGACAGCGGCAATCACGCCATGGTTTCCTACACCACGGTAGAGCCAGTGTGGACGGAGCGCACTGATGGACCTCCAACTCCCGATGGCTCTGGATCCAAAGGACCTGCCATACGTCTGAACGGAAGAAACCAGCGCATATCCACGACAGGAGCCGTAGGCACATCTTCTGGAGAAATTACATTCGCACTTTGGGTGTATGGCTTCAGCACATCTTCAAGACATGTCGTCTTTAAGTGTGCGCTCAACGACATCGACATGATATTGACATGGGATGGATCCAATGTACTGTTGTCGTGGGGCGGCTTCCAGACGAGCATGCCGATGTCGTCAGGTTCATGGCATAGGGTGTCTGTTAGTGTAGACGGTGCTGGCGGCTTGATGTCTCTGTTCGTGGATGATGAAGTGGCGAGCATTTCAGTGTCATCTTCCCCATCTTTCACGGCAGGGGTTTTAAATATTGGTCATGACCCTGCAGACTTTGCCGCGCCTTGGTTCGGTCGCCTGACAGAGGTTACGGTTCATGGCTCGCTATTTTCCGACGAAGAGCATGCCGAGTTCTCACGCGGAGTTTCAGGGGACAACGGCGACCGTGCGTTGCTTCTCAAATGGTTCGTAAATCCTGAGGTTGTCGGTTCAGATGGGTATGCACATGTGACTATCCGCCGCTCCAAGGAGCGCGGCCATCTGCGTGTTCTGAACGAGGATATCGCTGGCGCTGCAAACATAGGCAACTATGCCGCCCCCGTCGATTGGACTCCTCCTGGAACCGCGCCGGGGTTCGGCTCGCAGCCGACGAGCGATTTGCGCGTTCGCCTTGCAATTGGAGATGACATAGGCCCATGTGTGGTTCAGCAGGGAGAAACCATATTCGATGACAACCTTGAGATTGGGGAGCATGAGTTCTTCTTGGTCGAAGACTTCGATTCTCCATTTACAACTGGTTCGTTTGGGCAGAGGCAGAGGCTGACATGGGAATGCATGCGTCATTTCTTCAGGATTTTTGCTGCACCTGGACTTGATGGAGCCGACTTTTCTCCAGCCGACGACAGTGGTCTGTTTGAATACACCCCAAGAATTGTCCTTCCAGAGGATCGTCCTGCAGCCGATTTGCCGATTGTAACTGATGTTTCCTACAGGGCTTCTGCAAGCAAAATCAGGATTGACTGGGTTGTTCCCACATCCCCTGATGTCTCATCCATAGTCGTATATTACGCCAAAAATGAATTTGCAAACATAGAGGGCGATCCTTTGGATGACACAGGGGCGCTGTCTTCTGACAGTGCATACCCTATTTTTGTTGGAAGTCCGGCCGACACATCCTGTGTATTGCGGCTAGGTCGAATCGCCATAGCAGAGAGACCAGGATCATCAGGAAACGATATAGCGCAGGGTCTTTCTTTTGACAATATTGTTCTTGACGACATAGAGCCAGGCAAGCCTGCCTATTTTTCCATATATACACGTGACAGATTTGGAAACCTGAGTTCCCCTGTGCAGGTTTTGGTAGATGTGCCAAGCACAGACAATGGCGTGGGCGTTGGTCCAGAGGCTGTCATTGCCCTGCGCTATGAGCGACTTTCCACTGGGACATTTGCCGTGCGTTGGTTTAACCCGCTTCTCCCGAAAAGGTTCTTCGATGTCAGGCCTTGGTTTGATGAAAAGGTGTATCTATATTTCCGAGTGACGGATGAATATGGCGCTCCGCTGTCCAGTCAAAATCTGTTTTCGATACAGACGGAATACATCGCATCTTCGTCCGACGCAGGATCATCTTCGCTTCCCGGCTTCTGCTTCGTGGACGGCAATTATGCTTTTGATTCCGTATCGCGAAGAGCTGTAGTCGAGTTATTCAAGTTCAACGACATTGTCAGGATCGATCAGATAGATCTTGCCTCTGGCTGGAAGAGGTTTGACATCGGGATAGTGCCAACGACTCCAGAGCGTCTTGCATGTCTGGAGGCTGTCTATTTTGCAGCCAAAGCCTCGGTAACCATAAGGCAGACGGCTGTAAACAACGCCGATGCCATACTTGGAGATGACGCCTCTGCCTCAAGCGACAGGTCATTTTCATTCGTTACGCAACCGATCAGGGTTGCATTTGCCAACCCGCTCCAGGTGGAACTGCGCACGAGCGATGTTGACACTGTTTTGTATGCGTGCAGTCGAGTAGCATTGCAGTCCAGCACGGGACCCAGCAGGCTCTGTGAAAGCGGATCTTCGCAAAACCCTTCTGCTCTTCTTGTGGGCGCATATGCAGGTCGTGCTTTGCCCATGACCTACAAGGTTCTGGCAAAGTACCGCAATGAGCCATTGCCAAATGGGGCATTGGCGTCTCTTTCGAGTTTTGAAGATGAACTTCCATCGTTTTCATCTTCCCTTGTTGGCGGACAGCCAGTGGAGGCATGCACGCCTGATCAGGGGTACAAGTTCACAGGCTTGGCTGAGCAGATTGATTTTCCGAAAAAGTTCCTTTGGCAATTTGTCGATTTGGCCCGTGCCGAAATCAATGCTTCTACATACACCGATTCAGTGCTGATCCGACCAAGTTCTCCCGTGGCGAGTTTTACGGAAAGTTCGGACACATCGTATGCAGGTTGCCTATACAACAGCACATGCTCCTACCGAGCCTCTCAGGCAGTTTTTCAGGTCACTGTTCCTGACACCCCTTCGGCAGCTCAGGTGACTGCCACTGTTTCTATCAATGGATTCCGCAGAACTGCCCGCGTTTATACGGTGGTGTCCCCAACCGTCAAGATCGATTTGACCATCCGTTCGCCCAATGCAGATGGTCGCGACATTGCTCAGCAGCGTGCATTGATATACGAAATTGATCCGGACAAATCATTTGCGGACCAGGTCGTGGTCAAACCTGTTCCGAATGGAACGCCAGTGCTGTGGGAATTGATTGGCTTCAGGAACAGTAGGGAGAGGCCTTTCTACTCCACAGCTGTCAGCAACGATCCACGCTATTCCTTCGGGGTGTGGGACTTCACATCAAACGGAAGGTCTGATCGCGTCTTCTTCGGTCCCGCATCCGATGTGAGAACGAGTCTAGTGACTGTGGCGGAAGAGCCAACATCAGGAGATGATGAAGAGAACAATCTCGATGGTGGAGGTGGCGGATCGGATGTGTTCGTCATACCAGAGGAATACATAATACGTGCGAGTGTATCGTTTGGAGGCCAGAGGTCTACCGCGCAGGCGGCCGCATGTCTTGTTCCATTCAACACAGCTGACTACCAGCAGGAATGGGACAGGTTTGAGGGCAGCGTGCTCAGGAGGACAGGCATTTATGCAGATGCGCCCATATCTACATTTGGTTACCCGAATACCCAGGTGGTTTATGCGGATGGCGAAGACCGAGCCGTTTTCCGAGTGGTGCGCGATGTTCAGTCTATGGCGGAGGGAGAAAGGACATCCAACACTGATGCCTTCATAAAGTGCTACATCGACGACGGTTCAGGGTCCGGCGCCCTTCAGGACTCCACTTATGTACCTCTTGCAGAGGGAGACATTGTAAATGTGGTTGTGGAAAGACCAGGCGATCTGGCATGGAAGTTACGCGGCGTTTATCAGCCGTGGTGGACATGGCCAGTAACGGTAACCATCGATGGTATCAACTTCACGGACACTTCAAGTTCGGATGATTTTGCCACACTCCCGCTAGATGCCGTCAATGAAAGGTATTTCAATGTATCCACCAAGGGCTTCATACCACTTCGATGGAGCAAGTTTGGAGAACCAACTGTATGGAGGCTTGGGGATGAGGATCTCATATGTGAAAATTTCGCAATAGATGGATGGACATCATGGCCATCTGGAAATCCTGACGCGCCTTCAGACTGGATAGATTACGACATCGCCATTTCTGTAGAGGCAGACGTTAGTGTAGATGGAGATACCCGCCGCATTTACGGAAAGGGAGACAGGGCTTGGGGAAATCCTGAAAAACTGATCAAGCTTCGCGAGCCTCTAGCCGTTAATTTTGCATATCTAGAGCGAGATGGTGTTAGGACTTCCTCAGGCCAAATCGTGGCAGACGGGCAGTCTGTCTATTCTGTTGTTTTCGTGGTCACTTTTGCAAACAAGCCTGTACCAGATGGCACTCCTGTTTACATAAGTTCTTGCGGCAGCTCGATCCCCGGGGTGGCCACGCAGGCCCTGTACACGGAGACCGTTCAGGAAACAGGATCTTGGTATGACTCCAACTCTTCAGGGGGGGTTCCATCCTCTTCATCTGTAGTTCGTGTTTCGCTTCTCCCAATACAATCAGGGGCGGGATTTGAGACGACAGTATTTGCGGAATGCAATTATGACAAGTCCCTCGGAAATCCAATCTATAGGCAGCGTGTCCATGGAGTAACGATAAGGTATGGCGGAGCGGCATTTGCAACCCTCCAGGGAGATGGGACAAGTGGAGGAGATGGAGATGGCAAGCAGGGCAGCCCTATACCTCCTTCTGATCCGCCGTCGATTGACAATGAGTACAGCGCAGATTCCATCGTGCAGGATTCTTCTCTGCCCTTGAGTTCGGCGTGCTATGTGCGCAGCCTCAATGTAGAAGGTTCCGCATGGACCAGAACCGCTGATATGGGATTCCGCAAGGCGTGGCATGGTGCAGCAGCCGTTATTGAGGGATTCATCACATTCGGAGGCATCACGCCAGCGGGAGTTACCAACTACTGTGAAGTTTGGGATGGATCTTCGAACCGATGGATTCCGAGAGCCAAAATGCCCAAGCCAATTATGGGCATGATTTCGATATCGGATGGAAGATATGTATATTCCATCGGCGGAATTGAATTCCAGCAGGTCACTTCTGGCGGTGGTGCAGGGTTCCAGCCTGTGTGCTCAAGTAGAATTTTCAGGTACGACCCCTTGGGTGATGAATGGGCAGAGCTAGATCAGATGCCATTCCGCGCGGAGCAGGGCTCATCACCTACTCCTGGAGGATTTGGAGGAGGTTCATCCGCAGGGTCATCATTCAGGAGGCATGCTGTCGCATTCGGGCACGCCTTCATAAAAGGCAATTACCTTTTCGTGGTGGGAGGGGCATCCAAGGTTTCGTCTTCTACCCTTGAGCCTTCCGAATTGTCAAGTCATATCCATGTATTCGATCTGACCTCTCTGCGATGGGTTGGCAGTTTTGCGCTGCAGAATGCAGACCTAGCCAAGGTGTCTAGGCTCCATGCCTCTGTAGTCGATGTGGACGAAGACTCCGTTGCACTTGTCGCAGGAAGCGGACTCTACAGTGAAAACGTCGACTATTCTTTCGGAAACTCCGAGACAATAATAACCATTCCGGAGACGAGAAAATTCTACTACGCAAGTTCAGCATTGATAGATGTCAGCAATTTCCTCAGCGGAAATTATGGCAGTTCGAGTTCTTCATCATCGGCTAGCCCATTTGTGATATCAGACGGCGACCCTGTCGTTCCAGATCACCCCTTCCCTAGAGACAGACATGCTACTGTGCAGTTTGGTGGGGATGTGTACCTGATCGGGGGAACTGTACCTCCCGTCGGATCGACTCTTGGAACCACGGCGACGAAGAGAGTCGACAGGCTTTCGTTGGACGATGGTGGAGTTTATCTTCGCTCTGAAGATGTAGGCCTTGTTACTGGAAGATCTCTACTTGCAGCCGCTGTCGACAACAGCGGCATAATCATTGTTACGGGTGGGATAAGCAACGGGCATGCAGCCGGATTCTGTCAAATTGCTCTTGAGGCATATGGAGAGCAAACAGAAGCCAACATGCAGCGTACCCGAGAAGGGTATAGGCTGGAAGACGTCAGCGCCACAGTTCGTCTCGATGGACGCTCGGGTGTCGACCTCAAGGTTCTCGTTTATGACGACGAGGGCGCTCCTCTTGAGGGAGATGTTCAGGTGGAACTCCAGGGATACATCAAGTTCCAGGGTTCGTCAAGTGACGAACTTTCATCTGCGGTCGGAGGATTCAGTACAAGCGGAACTGGGGGCGGTAAGGTATTCAGAAGACGCAGGAGGACGGGAACCAAGGTATATCCCGTGAGGATAGATCCAAGACTCGTTTCGGTTTCCGACGGAGTTGGCTATGCAAGGTTGGCGCCTCGTAGCGAAGACCCTTTCCGTCCTGTGTCCGAAATAGCTGCCCTGCTGAATGTCTCAGACTTGAGCGATCTTGGGCTTGGCATAAATGCTGATGGTTCTACAGCCGACGACCTGCGCGGAGATGTTACGCTCAGGCAAGGGAAAACCAGATTTCCATATCAGGTCATAGTGAGTGCTCGCATCGTAGATGACTTCCTTTTCGGCAGCACTGCCTTCGATCCAAACTCCGAGGCCGAGCCACAGCAGCCTTCGTCCGAGACCGATGATGGTCTACCAGTGGAAGAAGCCGGATTTGCGGACAATGATGTGGCTGATTCTGGAGATTTCGCTTCTGCTGCACGCCTTCCGGGATTTGCCCTGCGCTGGCTGAAGAACATAACGATGCCATCTGGCGTGACAGAGGTGGCAAGTCCAAGCGAGGGAGAGCCTCCGCGTCAGTATTCATACTGCACAACTGCAATCGGCACGGTCACGGGAGAGGGCGACACCGACCTGTTCTCCTTCATCTCTCCAATAAGTGGAATAATGGGTTTCACGGTTACTGCTCGTGGCGGCAGTGATCTCAAGTCACTCGTCCGCATATTCGATGAACTCGGTAACCCTGTAAGATGGGAGTCTTGGTCCGAGCAGTCTGCAATCGGAGGCTCTGCCCAGAACGACATTTTCTATATGGGATTTGAGCAAGATGGAACCATATCTGGATGGATTGAGCTCAATTCGAGTCGCTTCTTCGGGGAGGGACAGCCAGATTTTCGTGTCGTTGCGGGCAAGAAATACTATGTTCAGGTTTCTAGTTGGCCAACATCTGGGCTACCTGAATACCATAATGAGTACTATGACTCGGCTGGCAACTACATAGTTCAAGACTATGTGCATCCAGTGAGACACCGAATAGGTGAATATAGACTTATTGTGGGATGCCCGATAGACAACATTCCACAAGAAAATCTTTATGGGTCAACCCGCACCAATTACCCAATACCCTGTGACGGAGACATAGACTACGAGAACCTGGAGATATGCTGGGATCAGATGGTGCCACTGTCATTCTTCGCTGAGAATGGCATGGACATACCTGCTGACGGTCGCGAATTCATAGATGGTTGCGAGATGGCTCCGCATCCGGTGTGTGTGAGACCATGCATGCTCTCTCTCACCGACGGCAGGTCTGTGATTGGTGCTGCGTCCAATGACCCCAATTGGCAGTTGCTCACCCTTCCTCCCTATCCGTGCGGGATGCCTCCTGCCCCTCCAGTTGGAGGGGAGTTATGTGAGACGGATTGGCCATCCACCGACTGCTCTAAGACGATTGGGGAATACCTCCCCGAGTTCTGTAACCTGTTCGTCGATGGTGAGAACTTCCTAAAGTGGGCATATGCTCCATGGTCTCCCCTCTGGATGTGCAAGGCAGACCTGTGCACAAAGTGTCCCAACCTTTGCGACACGAAGGCGTGGCCAGATTTCACGACACTTCCCTGCCTGTCTCTGGTGGGATGCCAGGATCCCATCCGGTGCGGTTCTCTGAATCCCGAAGACAGGCGTGTGGATTTCCTATGCAGTGACCGATATTGGAATACCTACCTAGGATTCGACCTTGCCACTCGATCAGTGTGGGGTCAGTTGGCATTTGGAGCTGACGGCAACAGAGTGCCAGTGGAGCTTAATGCCATATATCCTGGATATGATCCAGCTGCCGTGGATGCTGCATACTCAGACCCGTCCATAGCGAATTTCTCTCACTATCTGCTCCCGTCAGTATCTCCCCGACTGCGAAGGAATTTCCGTTTCAGCATCCCATGCGTTGCCGGTGGTCTTTTCCAATTCGATGCCGTTTCAGGAGCACAGAGCGACGGACAGGCAGCGTTTGCGGGCGGAGATGGGGCATGTCCTTTCACATGTCCTGCATGTGTTAGGAGCACTGAGAACCCCTATTCTGGGCTTTCCTGCTCTGGTTCTGACAACACCACATGCAGTGTGGTAAATGTATATTCGGTTCCGGCGAGCCTGCGTTCATTGACGGAATCTTCATCGTTCACCAATAGCGAAAGCGGCTCGGTTTACCTGCCTCCGCCATTGGCAGCGGAGATATCAGACGATGCGCTGCAATTCGATGTGCTTTCTGTCCCATCGGCCCTATTTGAGGGACAGTATGGCATATCTAATCTTGAGCTTCCCGACAATCCAATCGTGCAGTATTATGCAGACATAGACTGGGTTCCTTCGGTGAGGACGGCACAGTTTGAGGGTGATTCCGCTCTGGCTTCTGCAAGGGCATATCTCGGGGATGTCGCAGGATCTCTTGCCTTCGGATGCTCCCCAATATATGACGCCATTTCGCAATCAGCACGTTCAGCGTCTTCGATTACAGACGGTAACGGTACGCTTGCATGCATTGTCATAAGCGATGCAGAAGAGAACTTGAGCAGATTCAACGCCGTAGAACTGGTGGACGATGTAAATTCACTTCGTGGCTATCGGCAGACGCCTGTGTTCTTTGTCAACATAGCGAATGCATATCCGATCACGGCATCTGCCAGCGCAACGCTGGCGGATCAGGGTGAGCAGAGATATATAGGGGTAGAAACGGGTGGTTCTTCATACGCAGTCACGGACGCTACCTCAGTTACCAATGTGTCACGTGCCATAGTCAACTTAGCAAGAGGCCTGGCGTCGGGCTCTTACAGTGCGGTCATAAACTTCGGTCAGGAAGTCACTGTTGAGTCGCTCAGTCTAGATACCAACAGCGGAGCAATTGCCTCGGCAGTGCTCATGCTGTCCTCAGACGGTATAACATATTCAGAAACCGAGGCGGTTGCCTCTCCGTCACTCCCCTGGACGGGCAGCTTGCGGGGTATGATATTCCGTCTCGATATCGGCCTGTCTCAAAAGTTCCCTGCAGCTGGTGAGTCTTTTGTTGAGGCTGTCTTGCGTTCGGTGTTGATAGGGTATGCCAAGCCATCCGAAACCCTGATAGTTTCCAAGCCAAGGGCTCTGCCCTCTGCTCCGCATCAGGTGGTTGGAGTTGCGGATGCAGACATTGGCACGGACAGCGAGGTTTCTTTCTCTGCTGCGTCGCACACCTACACATCCTGGAACGCGTTCAGGAGCGATGTTATCCCAGAGGCGAGAGGAGGAGGCAGGGTCATCATTCCCATCAGGTCTCGTGATGCAAGCGGAAATTTCCGAGATAAGATGTCGAGAGTCTCTCCATTTGCGTTCTCCTCAAAGATCGGCCCATGGCAGAGGGGTTCCGATGTTGTTGTGAGGGTCAATGGAGAAGTTGCGGACTCATCGATGTACCTGGCCAATCCCGATCTGGGCACAGTGGTTTTCCGCGCTCCTCAGTCATCCGATGATGTGATCATAGAGATATCGGGTGCTTCCGAAAGCGTATTTGCCTTCAATGTGACAAATCGTTCCTCAGCAAGCGAGGTGTGCATAAACTCTCTTGCAGTCGATACACTTGAAACTCCATACCCAAAGCCTGATCAGAATTCTCCTCCAGATGCAATCGATCTCCGATATCTTGACACCTCAATTACCCTGTACTCGGAGGTTGAGATGTCCTATTTCTTCGTGGATGCAGATGGCGATCAGGAAGACTTGGGCAAAACTGAAATCAGATGGTACCGTAATGGGGTTGAACAGCCGATTCTGCGCAATCAGCGCAGCTTCAATGATCTCAACAATCCAGATGACCCACTATACACTGGTCAGTTCTGGTCGGTCAATTATTATGCTCTAGCCGTCGCCGAAGGTAGGCCTGCTTCCATACTCGCGGCCCAGAACGGAGAGAGTTTCATAAACACAGGAGACCAGATATTCTTTGAGGTCAGGCCGCATGATGGCAAGGCATTCGGACAGAACAGGAGGGGTCCGACACTGGTGGTCGGCAACCCTCCAGACCGACCAGACGGATTGGTGATAGTTCCGAAACTGGAAACGACCCGAGATGAGGTGGCATCCCTGAGCAACCTCTCATTCGCCTTCGCCAATTTAGAATTCTTCAATCCGCAGAAACTTCTGGCCTCCTCCATACAGTGGCTGTACTCGCCTGCTGGAAGCGGTGGGGCTTCCGAGTTGGCCATCACGCTGCCAATCCCCTTGAGGAGGGATGGCGCTTTTGGTGGCGGGGCTTATGCACTTGAGCTGCATCGCAATCAGGTTGTAGTGACATCCTCGTCAGGGCCCACGAGTGGTTTCCCGATTGGCGCGAATGTATTCGCAGATTTGATACTCCCCGACAACAGCAGAATCAGGAGCAACCAACTGACCGTCGCAAACACCCCTCCGAAGGTATCGGGGGTGAATTTTGGAGGTATTGGTGATATATCAACAGGCAACTTCTACATAATTGTTACTGTGAGCATGGATGACATAGACGTCTCTCTCGGACAGCCGAACCAGTCGTTGTCTTACATGGCCTCATTTGAGAAGAGCATACAGTCGGGAGATTTCATACCCATGGTTCCTGCTCCCACGAGGCTTCCTGATGGATCGTATCGGCTTATAAGCTATCCAGACGGCACTGGAGACTTCAACTGCAGGGAGCAGTTCACCATCAGGGTTTCAGTAACTCCGTATGATGGGCTGCAGACAGGCGCCATCTTTACCGCCACATATGACCATCCCGCAACATGTTCAGATTTCTGATCTGCATGTTTCGTATTCTTGAGCATGTCGCTTGCCTTCTGTATCCTCTCCCACGGAAAGCCTCTGCTCACTTCGAGGTGTGTTGACAACCTGTCTCGTCATGGCGCTTCCAACATCATCATATTGGATAATGGTTCAGGTGCTGATGATTTTTCTCTGCTGACTGAAAGAGCCAATCACAAAGCAACCATCAGGCGCAGTGAGAGCAATCTCGGCATCACAAGGGGGCGTATTGCTCTGGCTGACATCGCCGAGGATATGGGGGCTCGCCGAATCGTCTTTCTCGACAATGACCAGTTCCCCACCAAGTATGCGATGTCTGCGTACGACTGCAAGCCTCAAGGGCATCTTCTTGGAGCAGAGGCTTGGGCAATAAATCAAGATTTCAAGCCTGTATCTATGGTGTGGGGAGATGGAGAGCATTTTACATACGTCGGATGCGGCGGGCTCTGTGTTGATGTAAATGACTGGAAGGCTGTAGGTGGTTTTGACCCTCAATTCAGTCCGTATTACTTTGAGGACCCCGATTTCTGCTTGAGGGCTTTTGACATGGGCTTTTCCATGCACCCGATGCGTAAAGATTTTGTGGTTCACGAGGCTCACAGCACTCTGTCGGGCAAAAAGGACAGGATGGCCATGTTCCTGTCCAACTATGTGAAGTTCAGAAACAAGTGGTCGGGACGCAGAGACCTCCTCCAGAGGGGGGTGATATCGTGGGGATGACGATATGGCACAGCCCTGCAGCCGGAACTGGGCGAGACCATTTTGCGAAAGCCCTCATGTCCGCGGTATCGGAGAGAAATCTCGACGATGGATTGGAAAAAGTGGGCATAAACTTCATACATGGAAATGCGAAGCGGGGTAAGTTCAATGTACTTCGCATAGATGGCGTTTACTATGATCAGCCAAGGCTTGGGCAGAACATTCCGATTGCACGAAGCATCGCGAGTCACGATCTAGTTATATATCAGAGTGAATTTTCAAAACACTTTGCAGAGAGGATGCTGAACGTCAAGGCCCGAAGGTCTTGTGTCATCCATAATGGCACCTCTATGAGACCCATCATTGACTCTCAGCGGTTGCCAATCGTCGTCGCCTCTGCGCGCTGGCGTCCAAACAAGCGTCCGCGTGCGATAGCGGAGGCATTTGCCATCGCGTGCAACCATATGGGTCTCGATGCCGAGCTGCATATGGTCGGAGAAGTTGATAGTTCTTCTACTGTCGTGCACCCAAGGATCGTATATCGAGGCTCGATGGAGCACGGGGAGATGAGAAAGCTATTTTCCACGGCGAGGTTGATGGTGCATATCTGTCACCTGGACAGTTGTCCTAATTCTGTTGTTGAGTGCCTGCGGATGGGTGTTCCAGTTCTTTGCAACAACATAGGCGGCACCAAGGAAATAGTCGGCAACTCGGGGTCTGTCGTTCCTGTTGACAGGGATTTTGATTTCACTCCAATCGCCCATATGAGGCAGGTTGGAGATGACTCGGTCGACAAGGGGGTGCTTGCAAGTGCTATTAAAAAGGCATACGAAAACTATCAGCCCATATGCCGTGACGACCTGGACATAGCGAGGTGCGCTGAAAAATACGTACGAGAAATTAGGCATGCGATGCAATCGTGATCATGGGGTATCCGTCGTCGTCACCCTATACAACTACATGCAGTTTATTTCAGACTGCATATCGTCTTTTCGAAAGCAGGTCGTTTCCTTTCCGATAGAGATGGTCGTTGTTGATGATGGGAGTAGAGATCGCGGAGCAGCGCTTGTCTCCAAATTGTCTCGTCTTCCTGGTCATCCGGTCAGACTGATTTCTTTAGGGTCAAACCGAGGGTATGCCCATGCGAAGAACGCAGGTATTCGCGAGTCGACGTATGAGCTTGTCAAGATGCTCGATGCGGATGACATGCTCTGCGAAGGGAGTCTCCAAAAGTGCCGAGATTTCATTGTGTCTAATCAGTGCGAGTTCATGCATGGACCGTGCCTGAAGATGTCAAGGCGTGGTGGAAGGTGGGTTGAGGAGGGCGTCCACCAGCAATGGGACAGGTGGAGTCGGGAAAAGGATGGATCACAGCCATGGACTGGAGTTCATGCTCAAGGAACCATGTATCTTCGATCTCTCCACGAGCGTCATGGTCTATATGACACTGCCATGACTTCCAAGGCAGACAGGGAGATGTGGGCAAGATTTCACGCACGCGGAGTGGTTCTGAGCGCAGCAGATTTTCCTGTCGCCATATACAGGCAGCATGATGCGCAGATGTCAAGATCAAAAAGGAAGAGGTCTGAAGACTCTAGGCTTCATTCGTACATGGTCGATGTGGTCCGCCGGCGCTGCGCTGGCGACATGGGAGGTTTGGAATTCCTTTGATGGATGTCTTCGTGCCCACCATAAAGCGTTCATCTTTGCGATTCTGCCTCAAGTCTCTCAGAAAGGCCGGGTGCAGCAGCCCGCGTATCATCAAACACATGCTTTGGGTTGATGCATGTAATCACATGGCGGCATCGTGTGAAAGCGAATGGTTTTTGCGCGTGGACGAAGATATGCTCATATGCAGATGGGGGATAGACTTCATGCGCTCCACGGCAAGTTCTAGCCCGCATCTCGGAATGATCAGTTTCAATCTTTTTGACTGGAAAACAAGGTTTCCGCTGAGGGGCATCAAGGCTTATCGAGCCAAAATAGCAAGAGACATCGGGTTTGTTGCTGATGACAATGGGAGGGTGGATAAGGTGTTCTCCCAAAGGCTAGCCGAAAAAGGCATACCATCATTAATCAGTGAAGTTGTGGTCGGCATACACGCCCACACCCCCGACGGTGAACAGGTGAAATCCTGGAAAATGCGTGGCGAGAGAAGCGTCTCAAAATACGGATCTCTCGTCGGTCAGCCGTGCGACTATCGAGAGCAGATGATGTTCCTTGAGCAAATAAAGAATCCACACCATGGCTAAGATTGTCATATTCACCAACCATACGCTTCCAATAAACACTGGGGGATGTGAGGTGGTCGTTGATGCCATTGCCTCGCGTATGGCCTCGCACGGACATTCGGTGTGTGTCGCTGGCGCAGATGTTTCCTCACCCTCCACATACAACGGCTATCTTTTGACGAGGGGGGACAGTGAGGGCATCAAAAAACTGCTCAGCGAACTGGGGGAAAAGGATTGTGTACTTGTCTACAGCGATTCATTCTTCCATTGGCATGATGTATTGATGCAATCATCATCACGTGGGCATAGGGTTGTGTTATGCACGGTTGGATTTCTTGCCTCAAGAAAATCCCCAGTCATGATTGACCTGATCCGTCGCATGGGTGAGCGCATCAAAATAGTTGTACACAGCAGCGTCCACGAAGAATGCTCGGTGTTGTATGGTCTTTCTATCCCATTCTGCGTCATTCCAAATGGCGTTGACCCGTCTGAGTTTGATGGAGCAGCCGTGAAAAAATCAGTGACACCAAGGATAGTCACTGTGGCCAACTGCTATCCTGGAAAGGGGCACGGTCAGGCGATAGAAGCCCTACGAATTCTTCATGGTCGTGGGGTGGACTTCACATGGCTCGTCTGCTGCACGACGCCCACCTGGCCTGTCGCAAGGCGAATGACGGCGTCCTTGCGATCTATGATGCCAAATCTTAGTTTTCAGGCCGACATGATGCTTGACCATCCACGGAGTGATGTTTGCAAGGCTATCGCGGAATCATCGGTCATGCTTCATGCGTCGCTCGCAGAAGTAGCTCCTCTTGTTATTCTTGAGGCGATGGCGGCAAAAACCCCATGGGTTGCATTCGAAGTTGGAAATCTTTCTTCACTAGCAGGTGGAATTACCTGTGGTGCCCCTCCTTCGACAGGCAGTGCAGGTTGTGACCGACTTGCAGATGGAGTGGAAATGTTGCTGAAGAATGATTCGAGGCGTTCCGAGCTCGCCGATGAGGGCGTAAAGTTGATCCACAAGGAATTCACATGGGATCGCATACTCCAGATGTATGAGTCTGCATGCTTTGGCTGACGAAGTGAAAATATCTATCATCATGTGCGCCAAGGATGCAGAGAACAGCATTTACGATGCGATATTGTCTCTCGCGCCCATGTCCAAAGATTCCGAAATATGCTTCGTTGACGACGGCAGTTCAGACAAGACTTCAGACATCGCTATCGAGGCAGCGGCGGAAATAGGCATGCCAATAAGGTCGGAGATATTGCGCTCCAACGTTGGCGTGCCCAAGGCAAGGAACATAGCTGCAAGCATGGCTTCCGGATCATGGCTGATGATTCATGACGCAGATGATGTCTCCTTGCCGAGCAGGATGGAAGACACAATCGTCATGCTTGAATCATCGGACGTGGTCGGAGGGTGGGCGATGCAGAAACTTCCCGACGGTAGAATTGATCGGGTGATGGACTATCCGCCCGAGAAAGACAGAGAGGTTAGGGCCATGCTGTTTTCTAGCTGGCTCAACCCGATGATCGATCCAACCACTTGTTTCAGTCGAAAAATGTTCTTGGCCCTTGGTGGCTACTCTGAGGAGGAAAGATGGCGACACGTTCAGGATCTCGAGTTTTGGCACAGGGCGGCACGAGCGGGGGCAAGGTTCGCAAACGTGCAAAAGCCTCTAATCGTGTACTCAATAAGTCCACTAGGCGTGACGCAGACAAAAAAGCAGGAGATGATCGCAAGGCACGGGGAGTTGTTGCGCATGCACTCCATGCAGATTCGACCGCGATCCCTCCCGTCGTGGAGATAGCACTTCCGCGCAAGGAGGGGACTGAATGGGATGTTGGCGATCTTGAGTATCTGTATCGCGCCCGTATGGACAAGGTTCCTTATGCGGTGATAGCAGCCCATCTCAAGAGGACTGCAGAGGCCTGCAAGGGAAAATGGTTGCGCACAGATTGGGAGAAGATGCCGTGGTTTTCTCCTGTCGCCGAGGATGTTAAGGCTCAGAAGAAGGTTGCGTATGAACAGCGCATCGAGGGGGGATTCAGGTCAAGGCTAGATTTGGCCAGGCTTCGTGCGGATGCCATAAGTGATGTCCTGCATAAATCCATCAAAAAGTCTCCGAGGATAAAGCAGCGTCAATGGAACCCTCCCCGCAAGGCACAATCTCGAGGTTCCGAAGAGGTTGGTCTTCTGCTGAGTGACCTGCACATTGGTCATACCCACACTGTGGATGAGACCGGTGGACTCAGTGAGTATTCTCTCGACATTTTCCGAGCAAGAATGCGTAAGCTCGAGAGGAAAGTTTCCGACATCTATGAGTTGCATTCGATGCTCTACAGGATACCGACTCTGCATGTCTTCTGCCTGGGCGATATTGTCGACGGAATGAACGAAAGCGGTTCATGGAGCCCCGTATACATAAACACAAGTATCTATGACCAATTCACCATAGGATTCGAGGAAATCAGTCGCACCATTGAGTACTTTCTCAGTGTCTTTCAAAAGGTGGTCTTTTACGGAGTCCGTGGCAACCATGGTCGCGTAGCAAGAGTGGGCTCCGAAAAGGACTATGCCAACTGGGACAATCTCTGCTATGAGATGCTGAAACACAAGTTTGAAAACAATGACCGTCTTCAGTTCAAGTTGACCAAGAGTTGGTTCTTGTCAGAGAAGATCAAAGGGCATAATTTTCTGCTCACCCATGGAGATGATCTCCGCAAGGCGTCGAGTGCAGTTCGCAGTCTAGAAAGTTTTGCGGCAGATATGGCGGGAATGACCAGGGTTCACCATGACTTCACCCTGTGCGGCCATTTCCATCAGGCAGCAGAGCAGTCCACAAACTTTGGAAAGGTCATCGTGAATGGTTCTTTCGTCGGAGGCGATGTATATTCGATCAAAAACCTTCAGAAGATGACCCTGCCTGAGCAGAAGATTTTTGGAATCAACGACACCCATGGCATAACATGGAGGTACGATCTCGATCTGACATAAAAACAGGTTGTGATCAAGCTTCCAAAGTGGGCCGAAATCTATCTAGATGACAACGACTGCCCCGGCTGTGGGGTCAAGTTGTCTAGCTCCCAAATAGTGTCGGTAGGAATTCGGATAGCCTCTGACGGTAAGCCGAGGCTTTGTTTCGATTCTCTGTGTCATGAGTGTGATCAGAAGTGCAGCACCACGCTCGTGACCAGTTTTGATCTTGAGCCCGAGCAACTTGCGGCTGAAATACTTGCCGCATACAGTGGAGAGTCTATGATTGAAATAGTCAATACAAGAAAGATGCTCCCTCCGGGCAGGGCGGCCGAGCAGTTCGACATGGACTGCAAATCTCTTATGCAGTTCATGGAGGATAACGATTCGTTCGAGGATTTCATGCGCCACTGCGGACTTAGTGACAGGGAGATAAGAAACCCATGAGTCATCGTTTGGATATGACAATTGCTTCAGCCCTCCTCAGGGTGTACGCTCGATGGGCTGGTGGTGATGTTCCCAACTTGCAGGCTGTAGAATGCGCCGTTGATAGGCCTTGCCTAGATGGCACAAACCTATTGGTACCCCGCGGCACGACCGCCAGGCAGTCTTTTTTGGCATGCTGCGCAGAGGTTCTTGCCAATTCCAAGAACAATTTTGGGTTTGACGCAGACCCTGCGGAAGGGCAGGCATACCAGGCATTCTGCGTTGGTCTGGCGAGCATAATCTATGCCGACGGTCGTCCCCCCATGCCGTCTCCATGCTCCTTCGGATGTCGTCCAACGGCTTTCGTCATCATCAGGGATGGTGTTTGTCCATCCCTAGGCATACCATTCGACGATATGCACATTGTCACCGCCCAGATGGCAGGTGATGTCGCGTGTGTTGACGGATGTGTGGTCGTTTCTAACGAAATAAGCGATCCTGTCATCGAGGCAGCGTTGCTTGTCGACCAGTATCTAAAAAAGGTTGACCCAAAACTGGTGTCTATCTTGGTAAAAGACGCGTCGTTCCGCAGGTATCTATCCAGTTTCCTTGGGGATGTCTATGGCGGGGCGTCATCTTCTTTGTTTCTTTTTCTCCTGTGCAGCATGAACGGGCTTGATGTAGAGTCCTTCGGGTCGGATGTTTTTTCAATTTCAGGTGGAAGCCAAACGAAGACTGCGCAGCAAGCCTCCTCGTTCTGGCTTTTTGGTCTTATAGAAAAGATGCTCGCACCGGCGCGGCATGTTGACGCAAAGATAAGGGAAAATTGGGCTCCAGTCGTGGACGCCCTGTACGCCAGCATAGACAGGGAGCGCCGACGCAAGGGGATGACGGGAGCACCTCTAGAATTCATGCTCAGGGTTCAGTCAGGAGGCTCTCCCCATAGTGCCTCTTCAGAAATAGTCCAGTCCATGTTGGAGGACAGTCGCTCATGGTGAATGATGATGATTTTCGGGCCAAAGTTGCCGATGAATTGGGCAGAACTATTTTCAAAATAGAAGCAACCATCAGTCTGCTTTACGGTGGCAAAGTCATCCCTGCTCATGAGAAGCTTAATGGCATAAAGAGAATATTACTCAACCTGAGGGGTAAAATCGTGGAAGGGGTCGTTGATGGCGAAACCGAACCAAACGAGTAGTTCTGGAGGTCCAGAGCAGGCCAACTCTGCGTATCTGGACACGATACAGTCCCGTGCAGTTGGCTCTTATGGGGCATCTGGAAGGCCGAAGGGCGTCAGGCTGTTCGGGAAGCGTAGAATCTACCAACTAGGTTCACAGGTTCCAGATGCGAATAAGCCAGCGCAAGAGACAGGCGAACCAAAAGCCTGACAACTTCCAGATACTGCCAGAGCACATCCTCCCCAAGGTGGAGCTCGTGCTTGGAAATGCATATACAGACGTCATTGGCCTAGACATGAATAACGGGCCAGTATATCCTTATTTTCGAAGTGTCTTGAGCTACCAGACCGACGGTCATCTTTGGGGTCATGCTCACGGCGATTGGGACGGAAAGATATCGGTTGTGTGCCGGGGTAGCCGCTGGTGTCGATGTCGGCACAAGTCGCCATATGTGCACTTCCCCACTGGTCTTCTATACATGGCAAAAGAGTTTTTCACCGTTGCAGCGAGGGAAACGGTGATAACAGATACCCGTTCCGTTCCTGTCAAGAACATGAATTGGGAATTCTCCGATGATCTCGTCTTGAGAGACTATCAGCAGCAATGCATAGATGCTGCCGTGCAGAAGGGCAGAGGTATTGTAAAGGCTGCGACTGGAGCAGGCAAGACCGTCATCTGTGCGGGCATCATGCAGAAGCTGCAGAGGTCTCCTGTTCTCTTTCTTGTCACCTCAAAAGACCTGATGGCCCAGGCGGCCGGGGAATTCGAGAGGTTTCTTCGTGATGGCAGTTCTTCCGCCTCTGTTGGCCGCATAGGTGGCGGACAGCAGACATTCGGGGATATCAATGTCGTGACGGTCCAGACAGCAGTCCGATGTCTTGGAGAAAAGTACGAGAGGTTTGATGACGAGGACTCTGATGACCGCGACGAAAGTGTCAGCGATGCTGCCAAGGTCAAGCTGCTTGAGCTGTTGAAGACAGCTCCAGTCATGTTTTGTGACGAAGTTCAGCACTGGGCAGCCAACACATGCCAGGCCGTGAGTTCAGCATGCTCAAACGCCAGGTTCCGATTTGGTGTGAGCGCCACGCCATGGAGGGACCAAAATGACGATCTTCTCATAGATGCTTGTTTTGGTCGCGCGCTTGCAGATATAAGAGCCAGTGACCTGATCAGCAAGGGCGTGCTGGTGAAGCCCACCATCTACTTCATATGTACATCTTCAAAAATGGGCGGTACCTATGCGCAGATTTACAAGGAATGCATAGTTGAAAACGAGGCCCGCAACCAAATGATCGCCGAATGTGCTACAAAGCTGCGTGCAGAAGGACGCAAAGTTCTTGTTCTTGTCCGCCAAATACAGCACGGCAAGAAACTGAACTCTATGATTCCGGACAGTGCGTTTGTCAGTGGCAGTGACTCTGCAGCTTTTCGCAAGGACTTCTTTGACAAGCTGAGGGGCGGAGACAGCACTATTTGCATAGCAACAAGTATTTTTGATGAAGGAATCGATGTAAGGCCTTTGGACGCCCTTGTTCTTGGCGGGAGCGGGAAGAGTCCGACACGTGCACTACAGCGCATAGGCAGGGTGATACGTTCATTTGAAGGCAAGAAAGACGCCATCGTCATCGACTTTGACGATGATGTAAAATACCTCCGCGCCCACAGCAGGGCGAGAAAGTCTATATATGCCACCGAGCCGCTCTTCGAAATCAAGAGAATCAAGCCACCAGTCCCCATCGTCAAGTGAAGATGCCGATGCGATGATCCGCATTCTTGGTGGAGGAAAGATTGAACCCTCGAAAGAAATCGGCAAGACCAAGAAATCCAAGGATGCCCGCGGAGATTCTTCTTGGTCTGACTTTGTGCCTGTCGAGAAGTCGGAAAAAGCGCCAAGCGATTTCACTGCATCTGACCTGCTCCAGATGATAAGGGAGGGCATCCAGCGCAGGTTCAAGTTGTATCCTCAGGTTCGCATAAAGCATGCATACACACAACTTGCAGATCTCAGGGAGATGCTCAAGCAGAGGTTTCCGCATGAGAATGAATTTGCCCTGACAGTTGAGTATATCGAATGGTATCTGAGAAAACGCTCCGACAGCGACGTGGCCAAGAGCGGCAAGTGGCGCCTGAGCATGCTCATTCATCACCGATCAGTGGCCATGTTCTGTTCTGCTCGAGACTCTGCCCATGGTCATGATCCATCCACTGTCGTTAGTCCATCAGTGTCGCGGCTGCCACTAGACGAGGAAACACTCACCAAGAGGCTGCAGCAGCCCTTGGAAGAGTTTGTGGCTGACTATGGTCCGATCATTCCGTTCGCAGTTCTTCAGAGAAAAATCAACCTTTTCGAGCATCAGGCAGGCGTCTTGGTGGTGCAGGCGGTCAAAAATCTCGTAGGTCAGGGGCGAGCGTCGTACGATTCAGTCGCCAAGTCGATGTCTGCCTACGGGCCTTATCCCGCGGCTGTGGCAGGCATGGGCGCTTCCATGTTCGTGGACGCCATGTCCGAAGAGTGTCACTTCGACTTTTCTCCATTCCTGTCGTTTATGAGCGTCAATGACCAAGGTTGAGGACAAAATCAAGTCAAGTCTCAATCTGCTGCAGAAGTCGTGCAAGAACTTCCCGAGTTGTGCCGACTTTTGCTACTGCAGAGCTCTTGCCGAGGTGCTTGGCTATCATGCAGCTGTGATACCTGGCAAGTACGCAAACCTCAACATATCCGACTTCACTGGTAAGGTCAACGGCAAGCAAGTGATTGCGACAGAACTGCTTGCCTCCGCCGTATCTGCATTCATGATGTACTGCTTTGACGACTCAAAGTTGTCGAAAGACACTCCGCGCTCGAAATTGAACAGCATGTCTGTCATGGATAGGCGCTTTCTCTCCGGCTGCTCAGTTGTCATACATGGAGATGTGAAAGGCTCTTTCGGTCGCTCAGGCTCAAGTGCCCTAGGTCGCAGCTTGCTTGCGGCGCTCGTACTCAAGGAGGCGATTTGGAGGAGGATGTTCAAGGGCAACGAAGCCATAACCTACAGGTTTGCATCCATACACGACTTGATCGGAGAGGTTTTTGACAAGGATCATTCGGATTCTGCATGGCTCACCGATTGGTTGGTAATTGACGATGTCGCCAATGATGGTCGCCGTGCGGTGGCGTCGGCTCTAGATCAGATAATCAGCAGGCGCCGTACTCTAAACCTGCCCACCATACTCGTTCTGCAATTTGACGCATCGTCTGTAGATGTTGAACTTTCTATGGTGATTGGGCATATGGCATCGAAGCTATATGCAGACACCGACCTTTGCTTCCAGATGAGGCTGGGATAATGAGTCAGTCAGCCTCAGAATCTTCCATGAAGTTACTTGCCGTTCTCATGAAGGACCGGCACGTGGCCGGTCGATTCTTTGAGTCAGGCAACAGCAGTAAGGTTTTTGACGACCCATCCCTGACTCGCATTTGCAAGGGAATCGGCTGGTCTGTGGACGAGGGCAAGCCGCTCACCCGTGACAGATTTGAGCACTTCCTTAGGGTCGTATGCGGAGAGGCTCCTGCCGCGGTGGCTGGGGTGCTGGGCACTTTTGACGCCCTGCGCATGGTGGAGGTTGATACAGAAGACTATGACCATCTGCTCAAGCAGGTGCGAGATCAGTTCCTCCAGCGTGAATTCCGTGGCCTGATCAAAGAGTTGAAGGATAGTGAAAACCCAAGTTTCCTGTCCAAGTTGGGAGACCTGTCTGATCGTCTTGCCCGCCTCGTTTCAACAGACGATGGCGGCATATTCGAGTTCTTTGACACAAAAGAAGTCTATGACTCTTTCGTCACCAAGCTCAAAGACCGAGCGAATAATCCCGAGGCACGGATCACATGCGGCATAAGAGAAATCGATGACTGCATGACGGTTGGATTCCGACCGGGAACCCTCACCCTTACCGTGGCGGATGTGGGCGGCGGCAAGAGCACCATGATGCTCAACATCGCGTTCAATCTGTTCAAGAGGGGTCACAATGTGCTTTTCCTGCCGCTCGAAATGCCATTCGAAGACATCTATGCAAAGTTCCTTTCCCGAGAATGCATGGTGGAGTTCGAAAAGATAGCCAAGCCCGAGTTGTTGACCAGCGACGAATGGCAGATAATAGAATCTCACAGTGAAAAGATTAAGGAAACTCGTGGCGGGTTCATGTGGGCTGATGTCAAGAGCAGGCCTACTGTGCGCGAAATAAAGCGGGCTATCGAGCGCAAGATGCCATATTTCAAACCAACGGTTGTGGTGATTGACTATATCGCCAACATAAAGCCCGACTCGAATGAGGAGAACTGGCTTGCGATTGGCGACATTCTCAAAGACTTGCGTGCTATGGGCAAGCACCACGGATTTGCGATACTCAGTGCGGCACAGATGGGTCGCGAAGGCATCAAGAAGCTGAAGAATGATAAGGACGGAAACAAGAGCCCAGGAAGCGAAGACATCAGAGGTTCGCACGAATACAGTGCGGACGCAGACAACATCTTCGCACAGGTTCCCAGTCCTGATGAGCCCAATAGGAAGATGCTCCTGTACTGCATCAAGGCAAGATACGGTAAGAAGGTCTTCGAGGGCGGCAAGACATTTGCCACTCTTGACTGGTTCCCCGAGTACTGCAAGGTGGACAGCGGAACATCAGGCAGTCTTGATGTCAATGATCCCACGATAGCTGCCATGGTGGATACCATCGTCACTGCAAGGTCCGGCGGAAAAAAGAAGCAGCAGGATGACGACTTCAGCTGGGTTGGTGGCATTTGAACGACATCGGCAGACAAGAGATATCTCGCAAGCTTTCTATTCTTGGCTTCCTTGAGGAGCGGAATATAAGGCCTGCACGGTCTTATGGCGGGAAGCATGTGTACACATGCCCGGTGCATTCGGGAGACCGAACTCCTAGTTTTTATGTGTATGAGAAAGAAGGCGGCAGGCAAGACTGCTTTTGCTTTGGGTGCAAATTCCATGGAGATGTGGTTGCGCTCAAGTCTAAATTGGACTCGGTTTCCATATCTCAGGCATTCGCAGAACTGGCTGCTCGTTGTGGATTCGACCCCAACAATCAGGATGCGGTTCTCGATGACTGCATATCGATGCTTTCGGAGCGCTCTTCTTCTTTCAGCGTTGACGAAGACATCAGATGTCGCGTTGTGGAACTCACTTCTACATACAGAGCCCAGAGGATGATGGGGGTTGCCGGTGGAGGCTGGAGCAGCAGGTGGGAGGCTGTGGATGTGGCGGTGAGGGCTGGAGATGTGAAGGCGGTGAAAGATGCCTGATGAAGTAGATGATTCCGTCTCGGTAATGCACAAGGCCTTCTGTTCATCTGGCGGCTCTTTCAGCGATGTTGTCTCCTACATGAAAGACCATGACCCCGAAGCCCCGAGATGGATGATTGAGTCCATCGCCAATGTATCCATGGACGCCATTGTTGTCCGTTACGTCGTGCACTTCAGTCATGACGGCAGAACCGTCATATACAGTTCTGGTTCAAGCGGCATGCGTGCGGGAGATCAGCGTGCGGTGAGGGTGTTGTCTTCCTGGCTCATCGACCATGGATGGAAAAGACCGGAGCCGTCTCCAAGCGAAGCGGACGCCGCAAGGGATTTCTGGAAAGAACTTTGGACAACTGGCGTGGTTGATTCCAAATATCTGCAGGCCAAGTACGGCAAGCGTAGAATTTTCGACGAGGAATAACAGATGCCAATCATCACCAAGAAAGACAAGTTGTCCATATCCATGACCTGGTCGTCTGCCGACGACAAGAACGAGGTGGACATATCGATCCAGCGTGACGGAGACGAAGATGTCACCATAACGCTTCAGAGTGGCAAGTCATCCGTCGTGGTTGGGGCATCCTGCGTCAAGGAGCTCTACGATTTTCTTGTCGACAGGGGAATCATCGAGCCTCCCAATCCGCCTGCCATTCCTGGGGCTTCATTTGGCATTCCTGCGCTTGTCCCCGGCGTCCCCACTTGTGGAGGACAGGAGGCGTCCGATGACATCGTGGGGCTACTTTCCGAAGCCAAGAGGTGGAATGAGACCGACACCGCCACAAGGAGGAACATATCTCATTCCTCAGCTCCTGTGCTCCGAACGGACTCAGTCTATGCCAGCCCGTCGATGATTGCTGCCACTGGTTCCGCGGTCGTGGTGCAGACCAGAGAGGCCTCAAGCGTAAGTCCCATAGCACGTAACCCGCCTGTGAAAATCGATCTTCCGAACGAGTCTTCCGATCCCGATGGGGAAGAAGTAATCGAAATGGACGATGTTCCGTCTGACATCTTCGGCAGGTAACATGCAGTACAGATGCACGCTGAAGCCACTGACCACTTTCATGGGAAATCCCGGCAAGTTCTGCACCATGTGTGACAGGTGCGGAACTCTCGACTGCGAGAATCCTATAGAGTTTGTCAGCATCAGCATACTTGGCAAGACAACTAAACACAGAATCTACAAGACTATCAGCGGCAGTCATCAAGTTGTTCAATGCGATGGCTTCTCGGTAGATGGTGAGAATGATAGCGATGAAGATCAGTAATGCAGATTTCGTGCACATGCACTGCCACACCGAGTACAGCGCCTTTGACGGCCTGAACAAGGTGAAGTCAATTGTGCGCAAGGCCAAAGAGATGGGGTTTCCAGCTCTGGCAATCACCGACCATGGCAACATCGGTGGGGCGATCAAATTCTTTCAAGAATGCCGAAAGAAGGAAGATTTGTCCGATGGCAGGGGCGGAGTTTCGATCAAGCCGTTGCTTGGTTGTGAATTCTACCTATCCCGCGACAGGAAGGCAAAAACCAAGGCGGAACAACCAGATGGACGCAAGGGCAACCGGCATCTGATATTGATTGCCCAGAACGCCGCAGGCTACAGGAACCTCTGCAATCTCAGCCAGTGCAGTTATGTGGATGGTTTCTACTCCGATGCGCGCATTGACTTCGAGCTGCTGCAGAAGCATTCAGAGGGATTGATATGCTCATCTGCATGTCTTAGTTCAGTCGTAAACTCTAATCTGCTTCATGGAAGGTTCGATGCCGCCCTCAGGGCGGCAGGAATGCTCAAGGATATTTTTGGCGACAGGTTCTTCCTTGAGGCAATGTTCCATGGGCTCGATGAGGAGAGGATGATCCTCCCCGACATCGTCCGGCTATCCGAAAAGCTCAATTGTCGTATCGTCGCCAGCAACGACTGCCACTATCCATCCGCCGAGGATGGAAAGAGTCAGGAGTTGCTGATGTGCATGAGCACCTCCAAGTGTATCAAGGACGATAAGCACATCGCCTTCCCATATCATGAGTTTTACCTCAAGAGCGCGGAGGAGATGAAGAAGATTTTCGGATCGCACCCGGACATGTTGCATGCAACAGTCGACCTTGCCTCTATGGTCGATGACGACTCCATCGCAAAGTTGTTCGGAGGCATGCGCCTGCCCCAGTACGAAGTCCCATCCGACTTCTCGTCTCCTCATGACTATTTGGAGCATCTGGCATGGTCAGGTTTGCAAGCTATGGGCAAGCATGAAAGCCAACCGCACAAGAACCGGCTAAGGATGGAACTTGACGATGTTAAAATCGCCAAGCTCAACAACAACTACGACTTTGCCACTTACTTCCTCATCGTCCGAGACTACATCAATTGGGCGAGGAAGAGCGGTATTTTGACGGGATGCGGTCGCGGCAGCGGCTTCGGCTCTCTCCTGCTGAGGTGTATTGGAATCACCTACGGTGTAGACCCGCTGGAACATGATCTGCTGTGGGAACGCTTTCTTGGCTTTGACAACAAGAGATTCATGAGGGCTTCTGACTTTGGCCTCTGAAGAACAGCTGCGTGAAAAGTACCGCTCCCTTCTCTCTAGTGCAGTCAAGAGCGGCAGGGTGAGCGTTGACGAGGCAAAATCCGCCTACGGAGAGGTGGATGAGATGCTGTCTCTCGAGGGTCTCAAGGCTGAGAGCGTGATGCACGAGTTTGATGCAATCATGTCTTCATCCGCAGGCAAACAGGGCGACATGAATGCAGCAAATTCATGGCTCGCCTATGCAGTTGGGCTGACGAAGAAGAAGCCCGAAGGCCAGTTCATGCCTCCCCGCCGCATATTTGCCCGTGCAGGTTTTCCTGATATTGACGCAGACTTTGAGTTTGAACGCCGACAGGAAGTTTATGACTATATCATCGAGCGCTACGGAAGGGAGAACGTCGGGAACATCGGCACCTACCAGACGCTCAAGATGAAGTCCTACATCACCCGAGCGGTGAAGGCTCTTGATCTTTCCAATGCTTTCCACCTTGGGAAGGACGAGTATACGAAGCGCAACAATCTTCTGGTCAGAGAAATAATAGACTCTCTGCCCGAGCAGAAAGGCGCGTTTCTCAAGGTTTTTGACGACGACGGCGAAGAGCATCAGGTTGTTTCGATGCAAGACGCATTCAAGTACTGCGATGCTTTCCGAGCCAAGGTTGAGAAGTTCCCCGATCTTGTAGCTCATGCGGAGAAAATGGAGGGGCTTTCCTCCTCTTTTGGTGTCCATGCCGCAGGAATCGTCATTTCTAGCGAGCCCCTGCAGACTATAGCACCGCTCAGGTCTACAAGTGGCGGAGATGGTGGCGGGGTAGACTTTGCCACGCAGTTCCCATATGAAGACCTTGAATACATCGGCTTGATAAAGTTTGATATTCTTGCACTTTCGACCCTGAGCGTTATATCCGAGTGTCTGCGCATACTCGAAAGCAGGAGAGAAATAAAGCTAGATATCAGCGATCTCCCCCTCGATGATCGTGCCACATTTGAACTCTATCGCACTGGCAGACTGGTTGGAGTTTTTCAGTGCGAAGAACGAGGCATGCAGAAGACCATGGTGCAGATGCGTGTCGACAGATTTGAAGATGTCTGCGCAGGCATAGCCCTCTTCCGCCCTGGCCCAATGGCAAACATCCCATTCTACTGTGCCAGGAAAAATGGGACAGAGAGGATAGATTACTTTCACCCCTCCATCGAGCCATTTGTCAAGGCGATACTTGAACCCACCTACGGTGTCTTGTGCTACCAGGAAAGCATCATGCAGATTTGCAATTCCCTGGCTGGCTTTACGATTTCCGAGGGATATCAGGTCATCAAGGCAGTCGGTAAGAAGAAGGGCGACTACCTCGCCAAATTCAAGAACAGGTTTGTAAGGGGATGTGTGGCTAACGGTGTTCCTGAAGGTGTTGCAGACAAATACTGGACTGACTTCATCATGCCATTCGCAGCATATGGCTTCAATAAGTCTCACAGCTATTGCTACGGGCTGCTCTCGTATCAGACCGCCTACCTCAAGGCAAATTATCCACATGAGTTTATTCTTGCCTACCTGAATGTGGAGACAAGGCAGAAGAAGTGGGAGCGCGTTGATCAGTTGGAGGCAGAGGCCAGGGGTATGGGCATGACCATCGCGCCTCGTCAAATCAACTCGTCGTCAACCGAGTGGGTTCTCAGCATCAGCGAGAATGCTGACGGTTCTGAACGTGCCCTGCTTGTGCCTCCGCTGATGTGCAAGGGAATAAGAGCCGCCGCGGCTGAAAACATCTTCAAGAATCAGCGGTACAAGAACTTCGAGGATTTCTGCGCAAAGGTTGATCCTGGAGTCGTAGACTCGGAATGCGTGCTAGCCCTGAAGGAGGCTGGATTCTTTAAGAACATCAAGGATCCGGTCGGTGAGTGGAACAAGTACCGTGAACACTTTAAGAAAGCCCGTGCCAAAGGCATGACTGGACAGGACATGTTTGCATGAAAATGCGACTATCAATATCAAGAAAAATCAACACGGCTGCCTACGAAAACATCGTCATATCCGTCGACATCGAGCGCGATTGCGCAGACGGAGACGAGACGGAGTTCAAAAAGTCCATTCGTTCTGAGGCGATTTCGGCATATAAGGCTGCTGAAGAGCAGGTTTTGTCTGAACTCAAACTGGGTGAGAAGTTTGCCCATCAGGAGTCCAAGCCGGAAACCTCGCCAGCCAAGTCTCTTCCACGTAAGCAGCTCACCGACAAGGATCTTGAGGGGATAATCTGATGCCAGCAGGAAAGTCGGACATAGAAGACATATTCAATATTCCAACGGATGGCTCTCATTTGGATGAAGCCGGCAGTCCCGACGACGCTGGATATGCCACCTCCAAGAAAAAGAAGGCCATCGGAAAGTTCGAAGAAGAGGCATCGCGGGCATCGGAAATGCTTTCAGCAGTTCCTGCGAAACCTGCCCCACCAGACGAAGTGTCTGCCAATATTTGTTCAGCGAAGACCGACCATACGCAGGCGCCTGCGGCTCCGATGGCCGAAAAAACAGTTGTGAGCAAAAAGAAATCAGAAGTCACGGAGCATCCTCACGAGGAGGAGGCGGTTGACCAGTCTGCAACAGACTGGACTGAAATGCCAATCGATGGGGAGTGGAGAATTTCCCATCCCGATCCGCGCTTCGCCCCTTTCTATGAGGCGAAAAAGCGTGCGCTCAGTTCATGGCTGCTTCCTGGTGGGAGGCTCAAGTTTGCAGAGCTGAACAAGGAACTGCGCAACTCTCGCATGGATATGTCGGATGTTGTCATAGGTGACATACGCAATCTTTTTGAGAAGATGCGCGGTGTCCAAACCCTGAAGGACAGGGTTTCATACATCATCAGTTGCTGCAACGAGCAATACTATCCATGGAAGCGTGCGGTTGATATGTTTACGGGCGTACTGGCTCGCATCCAATATCTGAAGCCTGCGCAGAGGCAGGGCGGTCTTAATGCTGAGCACATGGCAGACATGGAGCGCTACCTGTCGGAGCTCGAGGCGCTTCACTTCAACGCTGAGCACGTCTCTCGAAATCTGGATAGCGTCTACGAGATGCTTTCTCGTCAGGTGACGATGTCGATGCCGCAGTCTCGAGATGTCGAAGTGATGGAAAAACGTGCAAGTAAGGCAGTTGCTTCAGATCCATCGGCATCTGCGAGCGTATCATTCCTTGACCAAATGGATTCAGTGCCGCAATCGTCCACCCCGTCTCGGGCGATATCGGCATCCCTCAATAAAGCGAAGACGGGCACAGTGGATTGGGAGTAACTCAATGGGAGCAGTTGACTGGAACAGTTTCGGGTCGGACAGCCCTCGTGGCGAGAAGGGCGGCAACTTCCTCAAGTTGGAGCCCAACAAGTCCTACAAGATTCGCATCATCGGCAAGCCGTACATCATCTGGAAGTACTGGATCGACCGCCCCGACGGGCAGAGCAGGCGTGCCATCACCGAAGACCCGGACAACTGCGTGGTTGCCAGGAAGTACGGTGAGAAGCCGAAGCAGCGCTTCGCCATCACCTGCTTCGACCGCGCCGACGGCAAGCTGAAGATTCTTGAGGGGCCGATGACCATCCTCAAGAGCATCGGCGCCTGGTACGCCGAGAGCAAGATCGAGCCCGGAAGCAACAAGGCTGGAGACTTCACGATCAAGGTTGAGCGTCAGGGCAATGACGCCCGCACAACCCGTTACACCGTGATGTTCCTCAACTACGTCCCCTTCACCAAGGAAGAGGTTGAGACCTACAAGAGCGCTGCCTTTGACCTGGCTGAGATTTTCAAGCCTGTCTCTCAGGACAAGATCGAGGAAGCCTTGTATGGAGAGTCTCAGGACGACGGGAAGAAGCCCGCTGTCGCGGGCAAGTCCGGCAAGTCCTCATCCAAGCAAGAGTTGTCCGACGACCTAGATTTCTGAACCCGCGCGGGCGCCGTTCCCTCCAGGAAGTGATTCATGTCAAAGAAGAAAAGCAGCACAGTCGAGATGGAAGGCATCGAAAACCTCGCCGGTTTCTCCATCGGAGCCGATATCAAGGTCAACGACCTGATCACAACAGGTCATCCTGAACTTGATCAGGCCATCAGTGGAGACCTATGCACAGATGAGTCTGGGCTTAAGGGCGGAGGCTTTCCTCTCGGCAAGCTCGTGATGCTCTATGGCAATGAAGGAGGAGGCAAGAGCAGTCTCGCCTACCGAATGGTGGGAGCGGCCCAGCGTAAGGGGTACAGGTGCGCCTGGATCGATACCGAGCACAGCTTCTCGGAGCAGCTTGCAAAGGTGAACGGTTGCGATGTTTCCAAGTTGTTCTACAGCAACCTGGAGGACATCAACAGCAAGCGTGCCAAGAAGGGCGATGACGAGGAGAGCATCCTGAGCGGTGAGCTTGTGATGCAGAAGATGATCGATGCAATTCAGTCGGGAATCATCAAGGTCATAGTCCTCGACAGCGTGGCATCTCTTGTTCCCGAGCAGGTTCTTCGCAAGGATGTCAATGAGGACACCATGGCAACCTTGGCTCGCATCATGACCAAGTCGATGCCCAAGGTTGCTGCGTATGCGCAGCAGAACGATGTCCTTGTCATCTTCATCAACCAGTTGCGTGAGAAAATCGGAGATGCCTACGGCACTCCTCACACCTTCCCTGGTGGAAGGGCATTGCGCCACCAGTGCTCCACTGTCATCAAGGTCATGAAGGAAGGTTCTCGCGAAAAGAACGAAATCTACATCACCAACGATGATGGAGAGCAGGTTCTTGTCGGCAGGTACAGCTTCGCAAGCATCGAGAAGAACAGGTTCAACAGGCCGGCGACATCCTCTATACGCGTCCCCATCTACTACGAGCAGTATTTTCCCGACCTTCCGAGCACACTTTTCGAGGTCGGCAGATATCTCAAGATCATCAGGGTTCGCATGAACGTGTACTCTTGGAACGACATAAAGGCTGAGGGTAAGACTGCATTCCTAGCAGCATTGAGCAGCAGTCAGAAGTTGGCTGCACTCGTTCAGCATGTTCGTGAGGAAGCCTCGGAGCAGAAGTATCCTCTCCCTATCGAAATCATCAACTATCGCAGCGATGCTGATGATTCAGCATCCGATTCGGAGTGACGATGCGAGAGGCGCTCACCCACGAGCGTCGGAGCCTGATCGTCGACATGGCTAAGGAAACCCTCTTCGACGATTCTTCCGAATCAACTGAAGCTCGGGAATATCTGTTTTCCAAGCGCAAGATCAGCGACTCAACGGCTCGGCTTTTTAACCTTGGCTATGTCCCGAAGATGGCTTTTGCCACGGGAGTGGCAGGTCGATTGATACTGCCTCTTCACGATCATCATGGTCGCCTGATATGCCTCACCACGCGAGACTGGCGCGAAGGTGCTCATAACCGTGGGCACTGGCACGAGTCTTTTGAGAAGAAGTGGTATCTGTACGGCATGCATCAGGCCATTCCGGCCATAGTCAAGACGAGACAAGTGGTCGTGGTGGAGGGGCAATTTGACGTCCTCCGCCTCCACAGCATCGGAGTGGTCAATGCGGTAGGCTTGCTTGGCAGCAAGCCTGGCTGGTACCAGCTCGCCCTGTTGCTCAGGGAGGCCGACGAGGTCAAACTTGCTTTTGACAACGACGACGCCGGCAGGGCTGGGGTTAAGGAAGTCTTCAATATACTTCGCTCATCTGGCATGTCCAAGATGGCTCGGGTCAAATTCAGCATCGTAAGATTGAATCCAGCCAAGGACGCCGACGAGCTTGTTGATCGGATAGGCGCTGAAGCCGTCAAGGAAAGGTTTGAATAGCATGTCTGACATATTGATTTCATCTCAGCCCGGACTTGAGGCCTATTCTGTCTCTCGTGTCGTCGACTCATTTCTGCAGTGGAAGAACGCCAGCGACAAGAGCCGCAGTTACAGTGTCTACCATCCTTCCGCTTTCGGCAAATGCCTGCGTAAGATGCAGTATCAGAAATACGCATCTGACGGCATCATAGAGCAGCCAAGCAAGTCTTTTGACGCACGCACGCTCCGTATTTTTGACACAGGCCACAGCATCCACCACAGGTGGGCTGAATACATGCGGCAGATGCGGGTTCTCCGTGGACTTTGGCGGTGTGAATCTTGCGGTCATTTTCATGGCAAGGAAGAAAAGATTGGATGCTATGAGCCAGATGAGTGCAGCTCATGCGGACACAAGAAGTTGGCATACGAAGAAATCACAGTCGAGGATAAGGAAATCAATTTTTACGGCCACTGTGACCAAATCCTCGACTTCTCTAAGCTGAGAAAAGATTTCATAGAAAGCGATCATGGCCAGTCAATCATCGCAGACCTTGGGAATCTTCCACAGGGTCCTTTTGTCGTTGATATGAAATCTATTGGCAAGAGTCAGTGGCCAAAGATTTATTCCCAACCACACTTTGAATATGTGATACAGCTCACAACGTATATCCATATTCTTGACTTGCAATGCGGATTGATCATCTACGAGAAGAAGGACGACTCGGAGATGAAGCTGTTTAAGGTTGCAAGGAACGACCAACTCTGGAGTGAAATCTGTAAGCAGGCCAAATTGATGCTGCAGATGGTGGACAGAAAGAGCCTTCCCCCTCCGCGTCCCAAGAAGGATTCCTGGGAGTGCAAGAGTTGTGAATACAAGGACACCTGTCATGCCTCTCCTGTTTGGGGCAGGGCTGACCTGGACGAGTTGCGTGCCAAGTTCTACACATTTGACAAGGAGCAGGAATGAGCAATGTCAAGAGCGGTCTCGAGGCTTTGCAACTAGTTCTGTCTCAAATCGACAGTCTGGGGGGCGAAAAGAAATCAATAGATGCCCGAATTGCAGAGTTGCGTGTCAAAGAAGAGGAGATACGCGATTCCATCTTTTCAGAGATGGTCTCTTCTGAAGAAAAGGTTCTGAGCATAGGCGGGCTTGCAGAAGTCTGCGTTCGGAAGTCTCCTAAGCAATTCCTCATCAAGGATGAATCCGCATTCTCCGAACTGGCTCGTCGTAGCGGTCGTTACGAAGACATCTTCAAGACTGAGGTCAAGATGTCGAAGGTTGCTGCAAATAAATTCATCGGAGAATTGCAGTCTTGCGGAAGTTTGCCAGCCTTTGTCGAGGTTCAGTCTGGAGATGACAGCCTGAGCATAACTTGGGAGAAGGCTAAGTCTGTTGCGCCTCCGAGGCATGCCCGCATCACTGCTCCAGCATCTGATGCTGATATCCTTGGGGATATGGATACCCTATGAAGGGCTTGGTCGAAGTGATGTGCCGTGAGGCAGAATACGATGAAAACAGCGGAATGGTTTCATGGCGTCTTGACACTCCAGAAGGAGAACGCCTCGCCATGTATCATGTGTCAGACCTTGCTTCCGCCATCAATCTTCGTGGCCAGCCTACTCCTGGAGATTGGCACAGTTTTTGCAACATGATGAGAGGGAAGAAGTTCAAAATCAAATTCGAGGACACCCAGTGAAGCATCTCAAGGTATTGATTTTCGGTAGCGAAAAGTGCCCACAATGCCTGATGCAGAAAGCGTCCTTTGAGAAGATTTTGGTTCCATTTGAGTTCGTCGATGCGATGGCTGCAGACAATCAGAAGTTGTGTGACAGAATGGATGTGGAGGAGTTGCCGCACTCAATCTGCTTCTTTGAAGAGACAATGAAGCCAGTGCATGGACACAAGGGATTCATAGATGCGCAGTCCTTCATGAACTCCGTCGTGCATCGACTGTCTGGTGGCAAAAGGTCTACTTTCAAGTCAGGCGTTAATCCGGTAAGCAACATCTCGAGTCGTGTGCACTCGGGAGACTCAGACCTACTCAAATGAATGATTCTCTAAACACCGAGCAGGTCGAAGCGGTCATGCATCGCAACGGCCCCTGCATCGTTTCGGCATGTCCCGGCTCTGGTAAGACCAAGGTGGTGACCCACAGAGCGGCAACAATGATCAAAGAGGGGATCGATCCGCGGTCTCTGTTGCTGATCACCTTCACGAACAAGGCGGCCAAGGAGATGAAGGCTCGACTGGCAACCCTCTGCGATCAAAACGGTCTTTCTGGCGCTGGTGATGTTACAGTCAGCACCTTCCACGCGCTGTGCGCGCAGTTTTTGCGCTTTGGCGTATTCAAGAATGCTCCGACCAGCAACTACAGCATACTTGATGAAGACGAAGCCCTGAGCCTCATGGTTGAAATAGCTGATGAGCACAGCATAGAAAGAGATGATGCAAAGCTTATCCATTGGTCATATGCCTCATGGAGAGAGACGGAAGATGGATGGATGGGTAGGAATATCGAGCGTTCCTTCAGGGATGTCGAGATAGCTTGCATAGAAAAATACGAAGCCGCAATGAAGGCCAACAATGCCGTCGACTTTGCGGGGCTGATCAGCCATGTCGCTCGCGGCCTGAGCACCGACGATGCAGTCCGCAACCGCATTTCTGAACGCTATAAGTATGTGGTCGTTGACGAGGCACAGGACACGAACGACGCGCAGTTCAAGATAGCCATGTCCATAGCCACTCATGGCAACATCATGATTGTGGGTGACGCAGACCAAGCCATTTACGAGTGGCGCGGAGCGAAGCCGGAAAACATGTTTCAGATGCAGAAGAACATAGCTGGATGCAGACTGATACGCCTCCAGACCAATTACAGAAGCACTGCCAGCATCACTGATCCGGCCTCTGAACTTATCAGCAAGAACAAGAACAGGCTGAACGAGGAAATTAAGCCATGCAAGCCAGATGGCTCTCCCATTGCTGTGTCTGTTTTTTTGCGTCGAGAAGACGAAAGCTCTGAAATCTGCAAGCGAGTTAAGGTGATGCAGTCTCGCGGAGTTCCTCTCCCGCGTATGGCAATATTGTTCAGGACAAATAGTCAGAGTCGGGCTTTTGAAATGTCTTTGAGGCAGTTTGAGATACCGTACAAACTGACGGGCGCATTTAAGTTCCTCGACCGAGAAGAGGTCAAGGATGTGATGTCCATGCTGCGATTCGGGGTGAATCCGACCGACTCCATCAGTCTGAGCAGGTTCATAAATCGCCCGCGTCGTGACCTTGGTCCTAGTGTTGTCTCCATACTTGCGCCTAGGCTCAGTCCAGGTGGTCACCTGGAAACCGCCGCAAGGGTTGCGTCCGATCCTGCGTTTTCAGCCAAACACAAGAACAATCTCAGGTTGGTTTTTGATGCCTTTTCCGGCATAAGCGCAAATTCCGACCCTGGAACTGCCGTCGAAGTTCTGATCAGCAAGCTCCAATACAGAAGGCATCTTGAACTAACGGTAAAGAACCAAGATGTATTGGCTGACAAGAACGACAATCTTGATGAGTTGATAAGATACGCGCAGTCATTCTCAGAGCAGAAGCAGGGTAATCTACGCGATTTCTGCACATCTTTGTCCCTTGCTGACGATGGATCCGATGAGAAGAAGGCAAACGCTGTAAATCTGATGAGTATTCATGCTTCCAAAGGTCTTGAATTCCACACTGTTTTCATTGTCTGCTGCGAAGATGGATCAATACCGCACGAGCGGTCGATAAAAGACCTGAATCCATCAAAAATAGATGAGGAAAGAAGGCTGATGTACGTCGCCATGACGCGTGCCGAAGAGAAGCTTTGCATAAGCATGAGCTTGCTGGACGGTCGCAGCAGGGACGCCAACAATCAGATCAAGGCAAAGAGATACTCCAGGTTCCTGGAGGAGGCCGGGCTGATGAACCGGCAGTCCTTTGAGTCGAAGGTTTGCAGTTTAAGAGAAGGCTATCAGTGACGGCCAGCAAAAGCATAACGGAATTTTTCGGAGCCCATCAGGGCAGGCCGGGCGTGGTGGTGTGCTCTGGGCCGTCGCTAGTCGACATCTCCAAGGAAGACCTGAATTCTCTTATATCTATAACAGTCAATTCGTCTATAGCATACTATCCAGAGTGTCATTACTTTGTATCTGATGATCAGGACCTCAAGAACTGGAGTTACTTCACCAAGGATCTTGTTCAGTCTCGGTGCGTGAAATTCCTATTTGGCAAGAAACTTGGCGCCGAGGCACATCGTTTTCGGCCGCAGGAAGTATGCCAGTTCGACCACACATGGTGGTACGATCCTTCGACTGGTCGGAAGAACACCGACGGAATAATTATGCGCAGAAACACGTCCGGGAAACTGATTGGCGCCAGGTCTAGTGCTGCGACTGCTATACACATACTACATCTGATGGGTTGCTCTCCCATACTGCTGGCCGGCATGGATGGGTCGGTGGTTGCAGGAAAAAGGTACTTTTGGGAGTTGCCCGGGCAGGCAAAAATCTGGAGAACCAACGGTGGCCTGCAGAGGAACCCCATGTCCCTCATCATGGGCAAAAAAGAATTGATGGAGATAAACGACTATTGGGACGAGTTTGCGGCCGCAAATGAAGACTGCATATCTTCCATATGGAACTGTTGCCCGCATTCTTCCGTCAGTGCTTTCAAGAAGATGAGCTGGAATGATGCCATCCGCACCGTGAGGGAGTCTGCGCCGTGAGGGCTGTTGCAATAGTTCCCTGTCGTGCAGGATCCAAGGGCATTCCGTCCAAGAACAGGATGGAGTTCCACGGCATGCCTCTTTTCATGTGGTCGGTAGGCGCAGCTCTTGAAGATGAGCGCATTCGCACGGTGTGTGTCACCACGGACGATGAAGAGATCATTGGGTGGTGCAAGTGGGCATCCGTCAGAGACAAGAGGATCGCCTGTGTTGTGCGACCATCGGAAATGGCGACCGATGAATCCCCCACTGAAACTGGTCTTTTCCACGCCTGCGATGAGATTGGTGTGATGAAGCATGAACTTGTCGTGCTCCTTCAGCCGACATCTCCTGTCAGACACATGGGGTTGCTGTCTCGATGCATTGAGGGATCAGATCAAACGGGGTCGAGCTTCTCATATTCATCTCCAGGTCACATATCGTGGGTAAAGACAGGCAGGCATGCCGTGCCGCTCTATGACCCTCGCCACAGGCCTAGAAGACAAGAATTAGGTGGTCATCCTCAGGTCATATTTGAGGACGGCAATGTGTACTGCTCCATGTATGATCAGATGTGCATAACAGGCACCCGATTTGGAGAAAGACCATTGGCAGTAGAGTCGGATTTCATACACAGCGTACAAATAGATACGCTGAAAGACGCTCAGATCATCAAGCACTTGTGTGCCGACGAGGCGGTGAAATCTTGGATGGAAAAGGTCCAACTCTTGTTGCCGAAATAGGGTGTGTTCACGGTGGTTCTATAGACAGGGCAATAGACCTCATCAGGCTTGCTGGTGACAGCGGAGCCCATGCCGTAAAGTCGCAGAAGAGGAATCCTCACCTCTGCGTTCCGGACATCATTAAAGGCCAGCCCCACCCCAACCCAAGGTTTTCATTCGGATCAACCTATCTTGATCATAGGATTGCTCTAGAACTTTCTGTTGAGTCCCATATGGCTATGGCGTTGGAGTGTCGACGTCTTGGCATGCTATATGGTTGCTCTGTCTGGGACATGGATTCTCTTCAAGAGATGGCCGATGTGCAGCCAGACTTCGTCAAGATTCCTAGCGCGTGCTGCCTCAACGACGGTCTCATTGAAGGCGCCTTGGGTTTTGGCTTCGAGGTTCATATCAGCAACGGTATGACGACATCCGATCAGCGCAAGCTCATGTACTCAAAATTGTCTGCGGTCAAGTCAAGAGTGGTTGTTTACCATACAACCACTGAATACCCATGCCCATTCTCTCGACTCTATCTGAATGAGGTCGAAAATATACATGCCATGGGCTTTGTCACGGGCTTCAGCAATCATGGATACGGCATCGCCGCGGATGTTGCTGCAATGGCCCTAGGAGCCACATGGATAGAGCGTCATTTCGTCGACGACAGAACATATCCGCATACGGATGCCGCTGCCAGCCTAGAGCCAGGTGGTCTCAAGACATTGCGACGCGACCTTGACCATGTTTGGCAGGCACTCAGGGACAGACCAGATTCCATGACCGAGGAAGAGACCGTACAGGTCAGAAAGTTGCGCAAATGAGCGACGAAATCATCAAGGCGGTTTTCTGCGATCTCGACGGAACCATCACTGACGGAATGTACCATGTGGATGCCTCTGGTTCTGTGTCCAAATCTTTCAACAGCAGAGACATTCACGCCCTGTGCAGTCTGGTAAAAGCAGAAGTTCCAGTTGCGATAGTCACTGGCTCCTGTGACGACTGCAATGGAAAAAAGTTCGGCTCACTAGAAGTTAAAATAGACCTTTATGAGAATGTTTCCGACAAGTCCGACTTCGTGCATTCATATTGCGCTCGGCATGGCATCGACCCATCGGAATGCCTTTTCATAGGTGATGGAGAGAATGATCTAGAGGCCATGACCATGTGTGGATTCCGAGCCTGTCCGAGAGACGCTTTTACTCAGGTTGTTGACATTGAAGACATATTTGTCTCAGGAAGAGACGGCGGTCGTGGGGCAGTCGAGGAAATCCTGATTCACTTCTTCTCATGACACATGCATGTAATCCATGTCTTCGACAAGTTCATCAATTCCGGTGTTCATTCAGCAGCCTCTTCGCTGCATGAAGCCATAGAAACCGTGCAACCTGATTGGCAGCAGTCGGCGGTTGTTTTCTCTCCAGATGGTAATGCAGGAAAAGTCTGTCCTCCATGGTTTTTCATTCAGGGAGTTAAGGCTGGGTATCAGCCACTGCGAGAAACCCTGAAAGGCAGCGGTGAGCGCGTGGCCATCATTCATAGGGCCATGAGAACACCCGTCAGAAAGATGGCTTCTCACATTATGGCGATGAATTGCCCGGTCGTCGTTATCTCGCACACTCTTTCGCCTTCTACTTCTGTGAACACTTTTGGAGCATGCGGGTGCATTGTCGCAGTGAGCATGAGGATGGGTCAGGCGCTTGCAGCCGCCAACCCCAAGTCTCGCATTGAGGTTGTTCATAACTTCTGCTCGGACTCAGAAACAAGATGGAGGGGCGAGCATGGGCATGAACTGGTTCTTGGTCGGGTTAACTCTTTCAACCAGATAAAGCACTCAGACAAGTTCATACGATGGTTTAAGGCTGCTGATTTCGGAGTCCCCGCGAGGCTTCGATACATAGGCTCGGGAAGTCTCATGGAATCTGCAGTGTCGGCGTATGGGCAAGCGGATGGACACAACATTATAGACTTTCTTGGCTGGATTGAAGGTCGCACCAATGTTCTGTCCGAGATGTCGGGATGGGATGGCATGCTGTATCACATAAATGAACCTGAGGGGACGAGCATGGCTGTGTTAGACGCCATGTGCTTGGGCATGCCGATTATCACATCGGACTTGCCTGGCAATAACGAAGTGCTAACCCATGGCAAGAACGCTCTCCTCTTCAGGGATTTTGAAGGCGCAAGGAAAATGGTGGCATCACTCAGGGACGGGGACGGAGGACAGTCTCTTGGTGTCGCCGCCCGCAGTGCATGGCTTACCAGTCACTCGTTGCAGTCTGGTGGCGAAAAGTATTGCAGTATCATAGAGTCTGTTGCATCGAGAAAAGCAGTGAAAGGACTGACCCGTGTTGACCTTCACCGTCCGCCTAAAACTCATGTCCCAAGATGGACGGCAATTTCCGAGCCTCTTCGCAAATGCGAATTGTTTCTTTCTCCGCTGCCTTCATATTGCAACTCCGTCATGGATACGGCTGGAAAAAACCATGTCTGTCTTCTCGTGACCTGCAAGAACAAGGGCACGATGATTGCCGACGCGATTGCTAGTATTATCCACCAAACCCACAAGAACATATCTGTTTCTTTTGTCGATGACGCTTCGACTGATCGCTCAAGGGATGTCTGGCTCAAGTACAGACCGCAGCTTGAGGCACGTGGCATCGTATGCAGACAGGAATTCCTCAAAAAGCCAGTTGGCTACGCGACTGCGCTTGGAGTCGCCCTTTCGATGTCTCCTCCGGATGTCATTGCCGCCGTTGTGGATGCTGACGATGCGCTAGCAAGTAAATCATGCTCTATCCTTTCTGGACTGTACGAGTCCATGCCGAATGTAGGCTATATCTGGACGCAATTTTTGCATTGCAGCAGTCGGTTGTTTCCAGAGCGCCTCGGCTTTTCTTCCGCCCCAATCCCAGGGAAATCTCTGCTAGAAAGCGAGCAAACCCCTGGTAAGAAGCATTGCTACAGCCATTGGCGCTCATTCAGAAGATTCGCTAAAGACCACAAGGTATTCGAAACGGATGCTCCATCAGCCATAGATAAGTTCATGGGGTATCGTCTTGAGGAGATGATGGTCGGTCACTTTGCCGATGTGCCTCTCTATCTGTACCGCAGCCCGGGCAGGGGTACGATGACTGCAGCAGGCGGTCAGGCCAAGAGCTGGAAGCGCATACGCGAAGTCGCTCAGAAACGCCGACAAAGTCCTGAGAACCAACCGAAAGGCTTTGTCTGATGGCAAGAAGAAAAAGAGTCGCAAGGGTTTACCAAACAAAAAAGACTCTCACCATGCCAGAGGCTCTTAAGCATGTGAGTTATGTTCAGCTCACCGGCAAGACAACATCTTTCCTTGTGGAAGAGAGACATTCAACGACAATTGAGACTCTTCTCCGCGATGCGAAGATAGGATGGCATCGTCGGCGTTTTGGTGATGAAGTAAAATTCGAGTTGTTTTCTACCGCCGACCCAGATGCAGAGAGACCCGACAAAGTCATTGCATCTTTCCTCAAGTTTTTCAACATCAAGGAGAATGGAAATGCGCAAGCTGAAGGAAGCGAAGACAATAGTTGACGATAGGGGAGTTATGATCGTGGTGCTTGAACCAATCGGGAGCAAGGATGACAACCTGTACTTTGGTGTCGCCAAAGTCATGCTGCCAGTTGGTAGTGAGGAAATCAGGTTCCCCATCTCTGCTGTGTCGATTGATGATGCTTTTGACAAGTATGATGTAGAGTTGCAGAAGTTTTCCGATGACTTCCAGAAGCAGATGGCTGCCAATTCCCAAGCACAGCTTGGTCAGCAGGGGCAGGAAGCAGAGCCTTCTACAGCATAAATGTATGCATGAAGATCGTTGTCTGCTCAAACCCTGCCCCAGAAATGTCTGCAATCGATGGGAAATACGACCTTGCTCTTGTGTGTGGGATTTGTCCTACTTTCGATCCTCACCTGATCACTTGGAACATCATCAACTCGGTTGACTACATAGAGCAGAAGTTCAACCCGTGGCTGCATGGAGTGGATGCAGCTGTTCGAGTGGTCATTGGCGGACCTAGGGATCACATCGCCGAGTTTTACGGAGCACAGATGTCATATTACATGCCCGGCGAGTATCTCCAGGACGACATGATCGTTGCCAAAGGGCTAAACATCTATGCCATGCCATGGTACCTGCCATACGAAATGGACGACAAAGAGTCTGGGGCTTTCCGTGCGAGGACGAAGGAGTTTATGAATGTCGCAATCGACAGCATACCCGATGAGACAGACATACTTCTCACGAACACCCATGCACATCATTGCGCGGAAGACGTTCTTCCGTACTTTCAGGGAGACCAGCGACTCGGCAACCGACTTGCCTCTCTGAAGCGTTTGAAGTTGCTGATCCACAGCAACAGGTCTTGTGAAGCAGAACTGAATCAGCCGAGAAAGTATTTGACCATATGCGCAAGCAGAGAAACGATTGGCAGCAGCACCGTCATCCATATGTAGACCCTGCAGACGCGAGGGGGGTGGGAGACATCATATCTAGGATCGTGCATGGAGAATCCCGCATCTCGGATGTGGACGGGCGCAACGGTCACTACGGCATCCTGATAATGTGCGCCCATCTCATACATGACATAGACAGCGTCGGTCATGCCTGCAGGCACCTTCGCATGCCTGCCGATGACCTCATCACTTCCTTCAACAATCTTGTGGCAAACGGACTGATCGGAGAAAACACATGGCCAAGGCGAAACAAGCAAAGACTTCTGGCACTTCGGGACGAAAGCGAAGATCGGGACTCTCTGATAGACTGGTGTCAGATAGCAGCAACGGCGTCGGGGTACATGGGCGTTCAGGCCTAGATTCAAGGGACATAGCAAGAGCTCTTGGGCGCTTTGCTCACCTTTGTGCTTCTTCGCCTGCGGATCGCAGCCGCCTGGCGGGATCAATATCCGCATCCAGCACGGTAGCCAAGGAGGCGATGGCAGGTCGCGATGATGTCTCAGACATGGCGGAAGCATGGGCAAAAGCGATGAATGACATGGTGTCGCAAAAAATGCCAGACCTGATAAGCGACTACATAATAGATATGGTTGCGATGTTGCGGGAACATTTCTCTGAAAGCTATACGAGTAGAGAACTCTCGCAAGTTGCAAAATTCGTTCGCAGTCAGGCCGGAGAGCGCCTCGTTTCTGATTCTGAACTTGCTAGCAGCATATGCCAAGCAAGAGATGCGCTGCAGAAGAAGGTTGTTGCAGTGCTGCAGTCTCCAGAATGCTTCGATTTATTCAAAAAGCACATGAGATCAGTCGATGTATGAGCGGACATGCTGTCGTACGTCATGTGCGGGGCAGTGTCGCCGCTCAGGACATTGCTAGAATACTGCACACTGACGGCATTCCTCTATCTTCTCGAGGAAAGGGGAGGGCGCTATTCAAGGCAGCCCTCCCCGTTCCTGCTTCGGGGGATGTGTGCATTGAGATACCTCGGCATGTATCTGATTGGCTATCGGCAGGAGCATCCACCTTCGCGATGTGTGCATCTAGAAAGGTTGTCAATGTTCGCTGCATATATGACCCCATGTCACGCCATATCGGCGTTGATCCGTGGCAGGTCAGCATGACATGGTTGGCTGAGTTCTGCGAAGACCTTTCTGCCCGTCTTTGGGGATGGAGGCCGTTGGCGCTGCCATGGGAGCAGGCTGCCATATCCTCTGCACAAAATCGCCTGTCGCAGGCGATGCGCAGGTGGTCTCTGAGTTCTCCCGCCCTTTTTCGCCTCGCAGTAGACGCTGAAAAGGAAAATAACCTGATGAAATTATCTGCATTGTGTCATGCCGATGCTGTAAGCTCAACGGCTTCAGCAGCAAGTTTTGAGGATGAACTTGCCTCGTGTAGGATCGTACAATTAGGAGTTGCGGTCAATCCTTCAGCTCCCGTTTCCTTCAGAAACATCAACGGTCGTATCATCAGTAGTGCCGCCATCAGGTCTGCGGTGGAGGAACTCGTACAAACTCGGCATGACGACCTCAAGTCCGCAGCCATAGGCGCAGCCGCCCTCCTTGCAGCGATCAACGATTCTCGATGAAAGAAGCAGAGCCAAACCAGTACGTGGAGCTTTCTGACCTGAGGGCGATGATGTCATCCCTCGCAGACATGTATCCCGACAAGTTCTCTGTCCTGCCCGAGGACAGGTTCAAGTGCTTTGCAATAACCAACAAGGCTCGCGGAAACAAAAAGACCAAGTATTGGGAGATGTATCCGGTGCCGAAGCCTCTGAACGAGATAGTCGGCATCGACATGGCTGTGGTAGTTTTTCTTGATGACTGGGCTTCCATGACTGATGGTCAGAGATCCCTTTTGGCTGCTGACGTTCTCATGACGATAAAGCTCAAAGAGGGGAAAATGTCCTTCGTGACATTTGATGTCCAAGACCATTCCGACATGATAAGAAATTTCGGACTTGACTACCTCAACAACCCTGAAGCGCCAGACATTACGCGCTTCAACCACTTCTGGAGCTGAAATGTCGAGCATAGAAATCTGGCTGAGAGACGAATACGGACAAGGTGCAATCTTGGGAAGGTTTGCGGATGTTAAGTCTGCCTGGGACAGGGCAATGTCCCATCTGCATGCCGCCAACTGCGACAACGCTCTCACCCTTGCTGAAAGGCTCAAGTCTTGGGAATGCTACCTTCCAGTTGTGGTGAAGGACGGAGCAGTAGATGCCTCCCTTTTCTTCGATGAGAACAAGGTCGGTCGTTCTCCTCGCTTCTGCCGAATCGACGGAACTAGCGAGGTGGTTGATGGCGTAGAAATGCGGATGTTGGCCAACACGATCAAATCCAAAGAACCATGGTTCATTCAGGATTTCAAGAATCGTACCATCGTTAAGTTGGATGACCCATCCCTCCGAAATAAATCATACATCAGCTTCAGGTTGTCATGAAAAACCCAATAGTAATTGCTGTGGCCGGCCCAAAGGGTGCCGGCAAGACGTCACTGTGTCGTCTTTTGGCCGCCACCTATGCACGGGCACTCCGACAGTCACCGTGCGAAGATGAGCGGTCAGGCGAGTGGGATACGGCTGGTCTATCGCAATACCCAGGCCAGGCACACGAGCGTGTCATCTTGACTTGCCGTAATGGTAATTCCATCCCGTTTACCATAGATCCATCTCTCGCCAAGATAGCGAGTTTTGCCGCGCCGCTCAAGCGGATCGCCGAAGATGTACTTGGCATCGATGGAGACCTGGTGTATGGCGATGATGCCAGAAAGTCGGCTCCAACCGACTATCTGTGGGATCATCAGCATGTCTGGGTGAGATGGATAAACTCTCCTGATCGCGGTTTTACCGTCGCGGGTAATCCATCGGCTCCTTTGGGTCTAGGCATCAGCGATATGGTTTATTCCATATCTTGCGAGTCTCAGTTGTGGAGGGCCTGCGCCATCCATGGCTGCGAGCCGTCCGGCATGCGTTCTGGACACATGACCGTGCGCGAAATCCTCCAGATTCTCGGAACCGATGTATTCAGGAATACATTCGACAATGCCGTTTGGATCAGAGCCCTTGAGCGTGATGTCCGCACCTGCGGGTCGTCCCTGGTTCTGATTGATGATGTGAGATTCGACGGAGAACTTGAGGCTGTCGCCAGGATGGGCGGTGCAGTGATCAGGTTTGAGGGTTGCGGTCGAGGCGGTCACGAGAGCGAGAGGGGCATATCCGATGCCGCAATGGCTCGTTGCGCTGGTTTTGCGTCCGTACCCCACGGAGAAAGGTCTGCCGCGGCCGTCGAGGGCGTAAGATTGCTGCGGGAGTTGCACGAATGCCGAATGTCCATGAAAAGGGTAGTCTCCCTCTAGCAAACAAGTACAGGCCAAGGCTGTTGGCCGATGTTGTTGGCCAAGAGGTGGTCAAAAGATACATTGTCAATGCAATAGGCAGCGACAAGGTGCACCACGCCTATCTTTTTTCAGGGCCAAGCGGTACTGGCAAGACCACCGTCGCACGAATCTTTGCATCATGCGTCAATGCAGCCAAGGGTCCTACAGTTAATCCAGACCTTTCTAGCGATGAAATATCTAGAAACATCGTCGATGGTGGATGCGTCGATGTGCGCGAGCTAGACGCTGCTTCAAACCGATCTATTGATGATATCAGGGAAATCCGTCAGGAAATCCAGTATGCCCCACTGCAGGCAAGGAAACGCTTTGTCATCATCGACGAGGCGCACGGGCTCACTGGGGCTGCCGCCGAAGCGGCCCTCAAGATGATAGAAGAGCCACCATCCCACACCATCTTCGTGCTATGCACGACCGAACCGGAAAAGTTGAAGGACACCATCTATGGAAGGTGCATATCCCTCAATTTCTTGAAGATTCCCGACGAGACCGTCGCTGCCAGGCTTCAACAGGTATGCGAGCAAGAGTCTATGAGGGTAGATGAGGATGCGCTTTCCTACATCGCCAAGTCATCTGCTGGCTGCATGCGTCTCGCACTCCAAAGCCTTGAAAAGTGCTATATGTGCAAATCCGCAGAAACGGATCTGCTCGATGCCGACACATGCGTGTCCGTGTTGAGGAAGCCAGGGGCCATGTTGGCACTCTCCATGATAGAATCAATAGTCGACAAGGATGTCCAGGGAGGTCTTCTTGCCGCAAATAGGGAGATTGTCCGTGGCGTATCCCCTGAGATGATTGTTGGCACCATGGTTGAGCAGCTGAGGAATATTATGATCGCCAAATCATGCTCAAAGCCAAGCAGTCTTCTTTCTGTGACTGGGGCGGAAAAAGAGGCGATAAAGAGATTGCTCCCCAAGATGTCCGTGGCAACGGTGCTCGACATTATCCAGGCGGCTGGCGATTTCAGCAGGGGAGCCGCAAGCGGCATGAACCCTGCTGCCTTGCTGGACGCCTTGGTGGTCAGGAGTGTCGTTGTGAGCCACAGGAACGCGAATGGCGAGCAGAAAAAAGCGCCCGAATAGATATCAAGATCCATACGAGGGCAAGCCGTCGGTTCCCAAGGGCACCGTGGCAGAACTTGTAATAAGCCTGCAATCCTCAAAGACGAAGGCAGAGAGGGACAGATTTTTTGACCTAATTGTGGAAAGAATAGATCCACTGATACGTCGAATAGTTGGCAGGTTCAACATACCTGGATACGAGCAAAATGACTTATACCAAGAGGCCCTTCTTGCACTCAGGTTCAAGGCCATAGACGACTTTGATCCTTCCAGATGCATAGGCGATGAGATGGTGGGATTCGAAAAGTTTGCAGCCCTTTGCACCAAGAGACACCTGAGCACTCTTCTTAAGACAAGTTTCCAAAATAAACAAGCCACGCTGAATTTCAGCGTGTCTTTTTCTTCTCCCACTAAAGATGAAGATGGTGTGGATATGTCTTCTCTCGTGGCAGACAAGGCATCAGGCGGGGACATATTCTCAGCATGCTCCACCAACGAGGTTTTCCATGAGTTGATGCATGAGCTCTTCTCTGGTCTTTCGGACTTCGAAAAACTTGTGCTTGCGTTGTATTCCCAAAGAAACAGTTACGAAGAGATAGCCCAGTCGATCAACAGGCACCGCAAGGGGCGTAAGATTGGCATAAAGAGCGTTGACAACGCTCTGTCGAGAATCAAGGCCAAGGCCAGGTCAATCATACAAGAACGAGGTATGGAAATATGACGGCAACCACGACCAGTAAATTTGTGATAGGCAACTGCATCCGCAGTCATCTTGTCATCAGCACCAAGCATGTGCCGAAGGACACGATGTTCTATGGACTCTGCGTGATTTCTGCAGATGGAGATGGGCAGGTGACCATCAGGTCAAGCACTCCAAAGATGGACGCCCTCACGACATTGGTGTCGGATGACATCTCCGTAGACGGTCTCGAAGCCGGCAAGTCTGTCTGCGCGGATGCAAGTTCTCTTTCCCGTGCGATTGACAGCTTTGGCACCGGAACTCGTCTAGACATGTCTATCACATCATCGGGAAGCGAGATGCTTGTCCGTCTTCCAGGCAGCGAGGACGACAGTCAGACCGTTCCTCTGGCTGTTTCTCAAGCCGCACCACCTGCCATATCCATGCCCAAGAAGGGTGTATTTTTCACATCCTCAATCGGGATGCTCACATCTGCGATCAACAGGGTTAAGTTCGCCCTGCCAGTGTCCGAGGTGTCCAAGCACTATGTATACATAAAGACGATTATCTCCACGGACAATGTGAAGATTGTCGCCGGGAACGGACAGTGCTTCGCGCGTACTTCTTTCGCTGTTTCTGAAAGCAAAGTTCCTGAGGGCGGCAATCCAGTATTCCTGCCTGCGAGGGAACTTCTCAAGATTGCCGACTATCTCTCCAATAACTTCGATGACGAGGATTTGGTCACCGTAACTTTTGCGAAGGATCGCATCGGATTCGACTGTGACAGTTTCCGCGCAGTGGTCAGTTCGGCAAGTGATGGAACCATCGCATGGCCAGAGGAAAACGACATCCTCTCCCGCGACTCTTCCACCAAGTTGTACGGAGAGATGTCAGATTGGAGTTCAGTGCACAACGGCATACGAGCTGTGTTTGATCTTGAAAACGATCCGAACAGCCTGTGCCGCACCAAATTGGCCGTAGACAAGGGCGGGGTCAAGGCCGTGATGGCAACTGGCAGCAGGAACGTGAGCCGACGGACAATCAATCTGTCGGCTGATTCCACGGTGCACAATGATGCCGCAAATGGCATATTTGCCAGCAGTATTTTCTGCGAGGTGGTCAAGGCCTCAAGGGGATGCAACAAGCTTGTCCTTGAGCTCGACAGCAACAAGTTCCGCGGCTATCCGCCGCCAATCATCATGCGTTCGTTTAACGACGCCTCTTCTAGTCCGATCATCGAAGCCTTTTTCAGCCAATTCTCGTGAATGTAACCTGGATAGACGGTCCGATGTGGCGTGTTCGCGCACTTGCCGAATCGGCGTCTCGGGCTGATGTCGCTGTCAGATGGTGTACCTCTCCATCTGACAGCGACATCGTCAGGGACGTGTGTTCTGTCGTCCTTGACCCATTCTGCGATTCTAAATTCGCTGTGTTCGTGGGCAGGGATGCTCTCGAAAGCAAGGAGTTGTCAAGTTCCTTATATGATCTGGCAAGCATGTCAGGTCGATTGACCATAGTTGTTTTCAACTGCCCAAAGTCTGTCTCGCCATCTCTTAGGAGGGTTGCAGACGAGGCTGGTTCATATAGAAAATGGGAAACCACGCTCAGTCTCGACGCCCTGTCCTCTGAGATAAATGCTGTTTTTGGCAAGCAGATACCGGATGGAATCTCTCGCCGTCTTTCATGGTGCGTTTCTACTTCATCATGGTCTGATGATGTGGATGCAGATGTGGCGAGAATGGAGTGCCTCAAGCTCGCAACCATCCATGGGTCGTCCGTCCCAAGTGAGGACGATGTGGTGATGGCCTGCTTCCGTCAGCGCGGCGAGGCCATGAAGTTTATACTAAACGCAGTGGAGGCGGGCGACATCGATGGCGCCATGCGAGAGGCATCGAGGGGTGAGAGATTGCTCGGCTCTGGCTTCTACGGTCTGGCAATCTCAGCACTTATACAACTTTGGAGAGGTTCCAAACTGGATGCCATGAGGGCTTCGGCAGGATGGTCTCGAGAGGCAGCTATGGAATTTATGAAGCCGGAGAAAGACGGCAAGTCTTCTCCGATGTTCCATCCTCGTTCCGTAGATAAAGCCGACAGGTCTTCGCCCAAGCCATATGGCAAGTCTATGGCCACGGCCATGTTCTCGTCTATCTGTGTCGCAAGCAGGATGAATGGAGAACTTCAAGAGCAGATGTGGAAGACACGCTTCTATGCGGTACTTCTTCTTGCATGCAACATCATGTCGCCCAAGGATGTTGATGCCATTTTCAGGGCAACGGAGGTATGATGAACAAGGAAAATCCAGAGGACGATGCCGGAATAATGGCAGATGTCACCATTCAGGCTTGTGACAAACTCGTCGAGAAGGTGTGGCTCAAGGTGCTACAGGAGGGGCCAATGGATTTGGACGACATGGTGAAGTGCACCGTCGTTCTTGCCAATTGCGTCAGCATAGTCACGATGGTCATAGACCATGCGGAAGACTTTGTTGACGACATGGATGTGTCGAATGAGGATTCTGACAATGACACGGACGAAGACGATGAAGATTGAAAAGCCTTTTCTTGTAACTGGTGCGGCAGGTTTCATCGGCCGTCATGTGATGCGTGCCCTGCGCTCCCATGGCTTTGCCGTCGTGGGTGTTGATTGGGATGAAGAATCTGTTGAAAGGGCGCTCCGCAAGGATGCGGGTATTATGCGTCTCTCTTCATTCGACGACCCAGACATATTGCAGGCAGTGGGAAGGGGAGACTTCCACTGCGCCATCCATCTGGCCGCCACCGCCCGTGTCCCACTGTCGGTGCAGAAACCCGTTGAGACACATGTTAACAACGTGGAGAGGTCTATGCGCCTGCTAGATGCATGTCGTATTGGTCGTTCCAGGATGGTTTTTGCGGGGAGCAGTTCCGTTTATGGAGATACAGCGGTGTTCCCCACTCCCGAACATGTCAAAGCACAACCTATCACTCCTTACGGTGTTCAGAAGCACATCATGGATGAGTACATCAGGGTGTACGGATCGCTTTACGGGACGGACGCCGTGTCGCTGCGCTTTTTCAATGTCTTCGGTCCAGGTCAATATCCCGGCGGAACCTATCCTATGGCCATAACGGCATGGTCGTGGGCCATCGCGAATGGCACCCGAGCGGAGATATATGGAGACGGATCTATCCGCAGGGACTACACTTTCGTCGACGATGTCTGCAGGGGAATAGTCATGGCGGCAACGCGTGGTGAGCCATTCTCAGGCCAGGCCATAAATCTGCCAGCTGCATCTCCAGTGACGATGCTCGAGGTGTGGAACTGCCTTCTGCAAGTTTCGGGCAAAAGCCACCCACTCCACTTCATGTCCCCTCGCGAGGGAGACCCGGCCATAACTTGGGGGGATAATTCTCTCGCCCAGAAGGAGTTGGGCTGGACCACAGAAATCTCATTCCAGAAAGGTGTCGAAAAAACCTGGGAATGGGTAAAGGCAGAAATCCAAGAGCATACATCGGAATCGATCCCGGCATAAACGGAGCCATAGCCGCACTGTACGAGGACGGGCGCTGCGAAGTCTGCAGCGTTCCGTCCTTTTCTGTTGACGGTAAGAGAAGTTTTGACGCCAGAGGCATGGCTGATTTAATCCGAGGGTACGGAGCGGGTGCACGAATATGTCTCGAATCCGTCCATGCCATGCCTGGAAACGGAGCAGTCAGCATGTTCTTTTTTGGAAGAGGATTTGGCATCTGGGAGGGGGTTCTGGGGGCGCTCGGTCGCAAGTATGACCTGATTCCTCCGCAGACCTGGAAGAAGTCGTATGTCGAACTTGCTCCCATAAAGGGTGACAAAAGACCTCGTGCACAGGTGAAGGCGGCAGCAAAGAAGAACGCCCTCATATTGGCCAGGCAGCTTTTTCCGACCCTTGGGGACTCTCTCAAGAGGGAGAAGGACGACGGCAGGGCAGAAGCCCTGCTCATGGCTCTATTCCATGCCTCGAAAGACGGAGTTGTCATTCCCACCTCAACCACTAGAGGGCATACATGAACGGTGCAGAAATGAATGATGGGAAACCGCGCATGTCTGATAACAGGTTCTACCTTGATGTCTTCATGTACGAACTGGCCAAGGCGATCCGTGAGATCAACATGTGCCAGAGATGTGCCGTGGACAGGGTGCGCAAATTGATGAAAGATATGCAGCCAGAAGACCCAGAAATAATAACTCCCCTTTCGAGGGCAATCGATGTTGGCATGGACAGCCCCCGTCGGTTTGTAGATTTCTGCAAGTCTGCTCTTGACAGGGTGGAGAAAAACTTGGCCAGTGCGAAAGCGAGAAACCATGAGTGACCGAATTGGCACGAAGAGGACAGCCGCCGATATTGAGTCAATAGCCGACCTGGCGGAGCAGAGCGCCTCCGCGCCCATCGTGCGTGCTGACTGCAAGTTGTGCCTCTCCAAGCATCGCAGAGAGGTTGAGGATTATTATGAGCAGACCAACAACATATCACAGTGCCACAGGCTGCTCAGATCAAAGGGCGAGGATGTGTCGTACAGGAATGTGCGAACCCACCTCACTGGGCACTATGCAGCCATAGAGCAGCAGGAGAAGGTTAAGAAATTCACAGCTGAACTGGTGAGGTGGAGAACTGGTCATATAGACAAGGAGTCCCGTTACGGAACGGTTCTTGCCATACTCGAGCGGAGGATGATAGACATTGCCGCCAACATTGATGGAAGAGGTTCTGAGGACACCCTTAAGGCCACCGAGACCATATGCAAAATAGCCTCGCAGATAGTCACCTACCAGACTGAACTCGATAATGCCAAGAAAGATAAAGATGGAGTCAGCCACTTCATGGAGCAGATGCAGAGGATCATCAGGCAACATGTCGAGGGGTCAAAAAGCAGTGAGGTAAAGAAGGGTCTCATAGAGTTGGTCACTTCGCTAGAGGAACAAATAGGAGGGCTTTTGCCAAATGGACAGACGATCTGATGGCTTCAACAGGATTGTGCGCGGCGGTTCTCCGGTGGCACGTACCCAGCGTATATCCACCCCACAACCGCAACGTCCTGCACCGAGGGCGGCGTCTTCATCCCCTCAAATTAAGAAGACCGAGTCTCCCGCCCCCTCCGCCAGCGCCACAAGGCCCTCGGGATGCGGCTGCTCCAGAAAGAAATCATGATCATGGACGAATCGGTGCTGCAGATACTCCGAAACTCGGGCATCAGAAATGCCGGAGTCAAGGAGGCATCGCTCGTGCTTGCGGCATGCCGCAAGCTTCCGGGCTGCTCGCACGAAGTCGTGCATGGAAATCTGCGTGCAGTCGAAGATATCATGAGATGCTCTCCCATCGCGGGTACTGTTTTCGTGCCCATGAGCTTTTTCAGGCTTTCTCAATCTGCACATGCCGATGAGCTGTATGCAGAGCACCCGATAGCAGGATGCTCGCTCGATGCCGCCAGAAACTGCGTCGATGCGAGCCTGATGGTGGGAATGCTCGATCCCCATCATGCCTTCAGCAAGGTCGGCTCTGTTGCCCTCTTCAAAGGATGTCTCGGGCGGTTTCGAGACTGCATGTCTTCCATAGTGGTTGCCGATCCATCATGCGTAGATTCAGTTTCTGCACTCATGCACTCGAAGGGATGCTCAGTGTCCATATCTCTCGATGACAGGATGAGGCGTTCTAAGTTCTCCTCGGCAAGGCAGTATAAGGTGAGGATTCCCCGATTCGGAATCGACGACACCTATAGTGGGTCGAGTTCAGCCGAAGCAGTCCAGCATGCTCTCGACGAAGCGTTTGACAGTCATGAATCAAAATCATACTACAGGCGGAAACCGAAGGAGTTCACCGCTGAGTTTTACCTCATGGACCCTGTGATCGCATCCGAGATCGTTCAGGATGTGACCAATGTCAAGCAGGCCTCCATCATGGCCTTCCAGGTTGGAGACATGGTCGAGACTGTGTCTACAAATGGATTCCCCGGAGGTCGTCGCGGAACTGTTGCATTTTTAGATGGAGACCTTGTGAAAGTCAGGTTTCGTGATGGCAGATTGATGAATTATGACATGTCGGTTCCTGGCGCCGCTGCCGCGCTCAGGCCTGTCAGGAGATTGTGATTGGCAAATGAATCCGTGCCAACTTATACGGTTGACATGGCTGGAATAGCTACGGCTTCCGGCACGCCAACCTATGCCGCCCGTTCTGTCGTTGGCGTGAGGCCGGGCGCAAATGTCTCAGTGTCCTTCACCGATTTTGCCTCTGGCAATCCCGACCGGTTCTACATCGATATCGTCTCAAGCGCGCCTGCAGCAGGCAGCAATGGCTCCCGCAGCAGCTCGAAATTCATGCTCGATAGAAACTTTCCTTTCGACGTGATATTCCCGAGCAGGTTTTCGAGGATGTCGGCAGATGCAGTGCGCGACCTAATTTCATACGATCCTGCCAAAAATGTTCTTGCCGCGAACCTTGCCGCCATCTACTCTCGCGGCTTCTTCGACTTCGACATAATTCTGCGAATGGCCGCTGATGGAACCGCTCCATTCAGGAAGACTGAGTCGGTTCCCGTCCTCAAGGTTCAGGCGCTGCCCGCTGCGGAGGGCTTTTTCTCTAAGGTGTCGGTCAGGGTTGAAAAGCCGGAGAACCCAGACATGCATCGCGTCGTGGTTGCCGAGGACGAGAGGATAGATAATGTCAACCTTTTCGATCTGGAGACTGGGACACCGGGAGGATGCGACGACCGTCCGTACAGGCTGACTGCAGATGGTGTTTCGATACGGAGCGCCGCCGGAGTGCAGTCTTACACCAGTCTCGACATACGGGCCACCTACAGGGTTCCTGCAAACTTCCCGCTTTGGACTGTGGACGACCAGTCGTCAACAGCCATCTTCAGGTCGACGGTGCTGTATCCAGGTGCCAACCCTCTGATCAGAACTCAGATACGGCACACCGAGTACAATTTCGCGAACGAGGTCTTCTTCTACGACCAGGTGATTACAAGGCGTCTTCAGTCGCCGAAGGCCTATGCCGGAAACCATCCCTTGATGAGGGTTCAAGACCTTTTCGGTGCTGCGGTGCCTCACGAGAACGGTCAGCCCATGCTCGAGTTCAGGCGCGAGTATGTCAGGAATGAATCCGCTTCAGTGGATGAGCATTCTAGAAGAGATGCCAACTTCATGGCATATCTTGACCCATTGATGGTCATGTCTTCATCTCTTTCCGTGCCCGTGATAAACGTGAGGCTGCGACGGAACACCCCCAAAGACATGTCCTGCAGCATACGCTGGCTGGTGAACGGCAACAGCCTGCTCAAGAACCGCGAGGAGATACATCTTGAAGCCACGACGGAGTGGGGCGATCCAAATGGCGCGAAGAAGAAGAGGACCAGGACGCTGCGGATCAGGAGAAATGTGTCTGACTCGCACCCCTGGTGCCGCAACACTACGTATGGAAGCGGGGACACAGACGCCTCATCGGGCTATCCCTTGCGCCTCCTCACCGTGAAGGACATGCTCGAGATACTGAGGCTGAACATCTCGGGAACGGTTGATGGCAACACCCCATACGGAGACAGTTCCGCAGGTGGACTTTTCCCGACGTTCTCGGAAATTGGCGAGATGCGCGTACCTGATCCAGAACAGCCAGTGGTCGAGTGGGAGGTGGTTCCGAACTACTACGGTTGCTACCTGTTGCCTGCGCACAGGCTGACATTCGGTTCGAAACTTCTCCAGATTGGCGGAGAGGTTGGAGAAATTTCTTTTGGACTCAGGCCTGCTTCCATACTCTGCAAGGGTCTTGAGAAGGACGTGTCCATGGACAACCTTTGCTGCATAATGCCCCTCAACCGAAAGATTGGAGAGGCTGGCGTCCGTGGGTCCATCAAGGAATTCGGAAAGCATGCCGAAGATGGAGACTTCGATCCTGCAGGCAGGGCCTACAACAGGTTCTACAAGGATTGGACAATCGCAAGCGCAGCCAGAATCTTCAGAGAGGGCAGGGACTATTTCTCGGTCAGAGCCCGACGATCTGGCGCAGAGGTTGACATGGCATATGGTAGCGCCCCTCCGCGAAGAGGCCGCGAGGCAGGCGCACAGCGCAGGCTTGTTGGGGCAGCCCATCTCGGGATATGTCTATCCTTCCTTGAGGAGGATGCGGAGGGTGCCGGCAGGTTCGGCAGCGAATCTCCCTCTTATCTCGTGTCCCGTATTGTCGCAGACGTTCCTTCAGAGGCGTCGTCTGCCGATGTCGTGGCTTCCGTGGATTCGATTGGTTCTTCAGGCGTGTGTCTCGTCTACGTGGACTCGCCCATGTTCGAATCTCCGCGTACTTCGCTCAGCCCGAGTCTTGAAGATGATCTTCTCGACATGGGCGACTATCCGCATGGCAAGGACGGCTCGGTGTGGAGTGTGGTTTACACAACTGGGGCGGGCTCGGGCATCAGGAGCGAAGAAGGCAGCCTCACTTCGTCCTACATCTCGGGCAGCCACAGTCTGCTCGACCCGATGCTGCATGGTCCCAAGTACCGAACGATGGCTGAAGGCGGAGAACTCGAAGAATCCGCCCGCACGGTTCAGATTCATCCGTGTTATGACCTTCCCGGTAGATTGTCTCCGACTTCATCATTCGCGCTTGAAGATTTGCTTGACTTTGGTTCGGCCACAGGTCGTCCGGCGGGTAACTATGCGAAGGTATCCGTCTCTCCCCCGTCGCTTCCCGGCGTGTGCCCAATTGGCGGCAAAGGTTCCAAGTCGGTCGAGTTGTCATATGTGGCGAGGAAGACATCAACAGGGCAGTCGGTCACACTGTCGGTGGATGGAGGCGCTCCCACCGCGCTAGATCAGACATTCGGTGGTTTCGAAGACTCGCTCTGGGCACAGGTCGGGGCGATGGGTCGGCTCACGAGTTCTTCGGTCGTCAGGCGCCCTGACCCCATGCCATGGTTGGAATTGGACTTTTCCAAGTACACGCTCGGACTTGGCGCGGACATGCCCGACGACCCCTATCTAGCCAGGTACCCAGACCCCTATCTCGGCGAGGTTGACCCATACCAGGCCACGGTGATCACCCCTGGCGTCTCGGGAATGAGGGAGTATGCGTACAGGGATATAAACCCACGCATAGGGCTGCGTATCAACTGGCGCAAGAAGGTCGTCGAGCCCCGATCATTCTCATTCTTCCTCAGGGATCGACGGTTTCGTTCGCTTGCAGACCTTCGTGACGACATCAACCGTCGGCTTGGTAGATTCGGCATACAGGCATCCGCGGAGGTGGCCAATCCAGAGCTCAGGGACCAGCGTGAACTGGTTGCTTCTGATCGCGCTGTCATCATGATGGTTGATGACTTTGATGTGCCGTCCGAAGGATTTGATCCCTATTTCTATGCTTTCCGTCGCAATCCGAGGGGTGATGATCCATATGCGGTATTCGATCCCTACACCCCCGGTGTCGTGACGCAGGGAACCATGATCAGAACTCCTGCCATACTTGAGGGTCAGGTAAACATGGTCGATCTTACCCCATCGACCGCCGCACAGGTGGTTGTCCACCTCCGTCCTTTCGGCGGTCGTCGCGCACAGACAATTGTGACTCCCTCCTCCTCCGCCCGCACGGCGGTACACGACCCGGCAGGCAAGGTGACGCCACCCACAGGTTGGTCATGGTCGCAGGATTCCGTCAGCGGCGTTCTCGGGAGGGTGCTCCGCAGGAACTCCGAGACAAAGGAAGGTGTCCCCGTCCTTCCCGACCTGCCCCAGGGGATGACATGGAAGCAGTTGAATGGAGATGTTTGGTATCCTTATGCCGATGGGATAGTGCCCATCCCCACGGAAAAGCCAAGGGAGAGAAACGATGGCTGAGCGACCGCGTGACCTTCCCGGTGTGGCCGACATCATGTCCTATGTGTCACTGACGGGTTCTGTCTCCTCCGATGATGTGTCGCCATCCACGGGGTTGGAGGAGGAAAGTCTCGGTCTCCAGCAGAGGAGCCTGGGAGATAACACATTCAGAAGCTACGAGTCATTCACAAGTTCGCTCGCCGGACAGAACATATTTGAGTCCCTGCAGGTTGCATACGGCGGCGTGGTGGACGGACAGAACCCCCAGCCAGATGAGCTTCCCAACACATTCCTCGACCCGTCTTCCAATGTGTTCTCCACTGTGGAGTTCAGCGTTGTCAACCACGAGTCGATCATACTGCTTGTGCGCGTGCTTGGTAACGACGGCAGGTTCTATCCAAGGCTCAGCGATGGCAGCGATGCCATACAGCTGAGATTGAGGGCAGAATATGACAATGGCGCGGAGACATACACTTCCGGCCCAATTGAGCCTGGAGCGAGCACCAGTGGGGCAACTTTCGTACAGACAGAGGAGGTTGCGCTGACAGAGGGTGGATTCGAGGACAGCACATTCAAGCCACTCATCTTCATCGTTCCCCTGCGCTCCATCATAACATTCGTTACGATAGATAGCCCGACATACGGCCTTTCTCTCTCTCTTAGGGTACGCCGCAGCCCAGGTCAAATCGATGAATTTGGATTCCTTGCCACCAACCGCACCAACAGTTCGTTCACCATGACGCAGAGCAGGGTCGGCCGCACCTTCGGTCTCGTGCTGGATCAGGTGGGAGCATGGGACATACTCATAAGCCCAGAGGCGATCTGCGCCCAGACCTCATCCCAGCCCGCATCTAACTTTTCCTATGCAGGCCGACTGTACGAACGCGAGCCCATCGATGTGGATGAAAACTTCATCATGGGCATTGGCTCTCCGGTCGTCAATCCAGACAACGACATTGTTTCATTCGACACATCGTCGCTCCCATCGGAGGTTCGCAACGGAATCTCCATTTTCCCCGTCTCTGGCTATCCGAAGGTGTGGGTTCTGAGACTGCAGCCAGTCGTCAAGGAATATCTGATGGCGCAGCGCCGTGCTGCGGTTGGCAGCTCTCTACAGGGATGTTACGTCGATCTGCCCATCTATGCACGTGGCACCCGAAGCCTTGCGGAGGGAACAGCAAATGTGCGCGTGTTCGCAGAGGTAGGATGCGTATTTGACTATAACTTCTGCGATTTCTACTGGAATCTCGGGGCTCCACTCGCAAATGTACCAACCCGCCCTGTCCTCAACGAGATGCAGGTTTCTTTTGAGGAACTTGTGGACTGCGGCACCGATGCGACAGTCGATGCGAACGACATCGTCACCGCCACATCCTTCTTCCTCGTCACCATCAGCAAAATGCCTGCTCTGGACACTGGCAACGCGATGCTGCTCCTCAAGACACCCGTACCCCCTCCAGAACTTGTGCGGATATACAAGCCCAGCGCCCAGGTGGCCGCCAGGCTCAAGAGGATGCCCACTGGTTCGTCCACGCCTGCATGGGAGTTCACATGTCCTGCCCTGACGGCCCTTGAGATAACCACCCTGAACAAGATCAAGTTGTACGTTGGCGGCAGTCTTAACAATCCAATCGTTGATCCAGTAGAAATCGCGACGAGATCGATGTCCGAAAACAGCATTCTCGTGGTCCAGCCCAGATTCAATTTTCCACCAGGTGATGAAATATCACCAGACGCGCCCACAGAGAGGGTGGTGGCGAGTCTTGGACTAACATTCAGAAACTGGCGGAATGCCGACAACCGCCTATTTTCGGAAACCATGCTCCTCGCCGCTGAATTCAAGTATCCGACATCAGCCGTCGTCGACCTGAGGATTCCGCTGCAGGCCAAGTTCTACTACAACGAGGACCGGAGGGTCATTTGACGATCAGGATTCAGCAGGCAATATGGTGGCACGCGGCGGCATACAGTCCATCCGCGGATGACCCTAATTTTGATCCCGTAACGACAGATGGAGGCATGTCGTCGCTCCGCCTGGCTGGCAACCCGCCAACAGGCGTGGACACGAGGTACTTCACCTCAAATTCTGCAGGAGTGCTTGCTGGCAAATTCTGCGACACCCTCCGCTCGTTCACACTGTCCGTCAGCGACACAGACCTGGACGGTCAGCCCGACACCGTTGTGGACCAGCCCACTTTTGGCGTGCGCATGGGTGATCCGACCCTTCTAGATGCTCGAGTGATATTCAACCCAACCGCGGCGGAAGCCCGTGCCATATTCGGGGAGCCGCAACTTGTCGTGAGCCTCCAGGACTTCGCGACGAAACGGGTCAGACTATCCTACATGCTGATGGCTGTCTACAACTCGGGGCTTTCCCTGCAGTGCACGGACAGAAATGTTCCAGACGAGTGGTTCACCCACGACAGCATACCTGGTGCGCTCGTGGATCCCGTGAGTTCCGCCGAATTGCAGACCGCCATGGAGCCAAAACTGCAGCGGACTTCCGACGGATTGGACGCAGGATTCTTCGTACAGTTCGCCCCCCAGCAGGATGTCACACAACTTGGGTGTTGCGGCGTCGTGGCGGGAGGGGGAGGCAGCTCGTCCAGTTCCAGCACTGGAACTCCGACTGGCGCATGTGTTGGTGGGCCAACCTTGCGGTCATGGGCAGACACCCCGTCTCGCACCCGAATCTGGGCAGTCCGTGCGGGGGTGAGGGGACTCCTGTCTCCCTCCTTGCCGACTTGGGCATGCTTCGGCCCAACCCCGCAGGAACTTGTTTATGCGGAGTTTGATGATGACACAAAACTAGACTCCGCCATCGACACATCTGTCATCACATGGCACCACGCCGGGTTCATCGTGCTTGAGGACAACCATGGACTCATGTTTCCGACGGACTTCGCGGGAATCAACCCGGCAGACTCCATAAATCTCGGAAGCGCTTACGACTACCAACGACGACTCCCCGTCGACATCACGGACATTGCATGGGACGACCGAGGATGGCTGTGGGGTCTGTGCACCGGACCCAGCAAGACGGAGGGAACGAGCGTCTCGTCTCCACAGGCATGCGTCGATGGTCTCTACCGCATACTTCCGGGAGGATGGTCGTATCAGAGGGCGGATACTATCTCTTTCGGCGGGCATTTTGAGGGCGAGACGGAGGTCACCGCAAGGCTCGTCCAGAGCAGGATGGGCGGATTCGCCAAGGTGGCATGCGGGGACGGGTACACCCTATACCTTACCACTGATGGTCACCTTGAATTTGTTTCAAGTTCAAGCACCCCCCAGTCCACGCCGCCAGCCGAGGTGATGTCTCATTCTCAGGTCGTCATCGATATAGCTGCATCATCCACGCACGCGGCTTGCATCCTGCAAAATGGAACGCTCAGAGTGTGGTCTATGGGCGGAACGGGAACCTACATCACCGACGCTGACTCTCAAGTTAACGTTACGCATGTTGCCTGTGGAGATGGACTTACATGCACGATAGGAACAGATGGAAACATCCGTGTCTATGGTTTGTCGATGGCTGCCCCCGAGGCTGCTGATCCCCCATCTCCTTTCGTATTCGTGGACTGCGGTTCATCGCATGTGGCTGGATTGACGGGGGATGGTCGCCTCATAATCACAGGAACATACTCGGACGGTTCAGATGCCACATCAACTATAAACGGAGTTTCCGTTTTTGCATGTGGTGATGACTGTACCCTCTACACGCCTTCGGACTCTCTGTCGTCAATCATCCATCTTGGACCCGCAACATCTCCACTTCGCGACCCTCCGATTGCGATTGGCATGGATGTGGTCGCAATAGCCGCTGCCGACCGCCATGCCGTGGCGCTCGCCAAGTCTTCGGGATGCGTGGCGTGCTCTGCGTATTCCCTACCGTGGGGCACAGAAACCGTGACAGAGACGGGCATGCCTCTGACTAGAGGTGAGTCTCCGCTATCATTTGATGGACAGCAGGACAAGTTCGTATCGGTGTCATGCGGTCGCAGGCACACATGTCTCATCAGCGACGGCTCGCTCCTTGAGCCCAGGTATGCCCCCGCAAGGCTGGTGTACAGGTCCAAGATATCACTGGCGGCAGGCGTGGATGTCCCTGACGAGCCTGTGGCTGTGATGACAGGATCTTCCAATTCTGGCGCAACTCTCACGTCGCCATCGGTGTATGACGAGTCCACGGTCATTCTCGGCTCCTCCGAATACACGGGCAACCCATTCGGTTTTTCCGAGAGGGTGGGTCTTAAGATATACGATCAGGACAACATGACGGTGAGGGTTCTGAGTGCAAACTGGCGTCCGCACCGCCTCAGGGTGGATGTGGACAACACCAACCAGTTGACCCCATGTGCGAATTTCGAGCAGCAGAGCCAGTCCCATCTCTTACTTCCGCCCACATCAGACCTGACCGTGATTGACCATCAGACTGAAGACCCGTCAAATCTGACCGTGGTGCAGCTTCCTGAGAGTCAGGGCGGTGCGTCCGCAACCTTTGACTGGAGTGCGGATGCCGCCAGCTTTTCCACGCTTGTGACCGCCAATGCCGGTCTGTCTGCTGCGTTTCCACAGGCTAAGCCCGAGGTGGTCGTTCAGTCGCCGAGCGGCGTTGTCTTGGGCGTTTCCAACTTCACCACTGGTGGATATGCAGCTGCGTCGGCAGTGATGCCGCTGCATTTCGCATCAAGCGAAGAGAACACGGTGTCCACCATGGGCTCTCAGGTTTTCTTGCGGAATGAGGCGCCTGGACAGAGCGCAGACCCATCGGGATGGCCACAAGTTCCATCCATATGTCCCTATCGAAAGTCATTCGACGAAGATTTCGCCAATGCCACATATGGCTCGTGTTCCGTCGGCAGGGAGTACCTCCTCAGGGCGGATGGAAATTTTTCTGTGTCACCTGCAGAACTGAGGTATCTGTCATCCAATTTTCGTCTCCGTGCTGCGGTGCCAAAGGCTTCTTTGGATGCCGGCATCCAATCCATAACTGCCCCATTCACATCTGATGACGTGAATATTGGAAACCCCGTCGTGGATAATGAATACGCCTTCGATACTGCAAGCGCGAACACCCCGGGCCTAGACAAGTACAGTCTGGCCCCTGGTCCGAGATCTGTTTTCGCAGCCCTTCCGAATGGCAGCAGGAACATCGTGCAGTGGTCGGTTGGTGGCGTGGTGATACCGCAGGTTGGAGGTCCGCAGGGGGACAACAAAACCTTCATATCCTGCGTCATGTCGAACTCTAACGGATCTTCCCGAGCCGAGGGTAGCCATGTCCAGGTTGTCGACACGGACGATCCAACTACTAGTTATCAGTATAATAGTTTCATGCAGGGAACACTTGGGGCATTTGTGGTCGATCAGCGAATTGTTCCGGAGGGTATTTTGTGCTCGGCAGTTGCGGTGGTCGCTCACCAATTTTTTGGTGGTAATGGTTGGGATCAAGGGTATCTTGCACTTGTCGAGACCAGATGGATAGAAGATCAAAACGGTAATGTGACAGGATCGATATCGTCAGAACTTGCGAGAAATGTTTCGTACCAGCAGTCGGGAGGCACATTTTTTGTATTGGTGCGCACCCTCTTCCCTGGTCCTCGTTTGGCAGGAGGATCATTCGGTGTTTTTGTTTTGGACAGAATTAATAATAATGACGACTACATTTATCACCTACCCAAAGATCCAAGCGATTCCATAATTTCAAACCTGTCCACCGCGCGGGTACTTTCTGACAGCTCGTGGGACAGGGCGATTGCTCCCCCAAACATAGACAAACTTCTCGTTGCGGACGGCGGTGCGGATGGCGAGCCTTTGCTGTGCTACTTCCATCAAAATCCTGCAAATGCACAAATTAGCCTAGACTGGATTTTTGGACAAAATGGACGCTTCGCAAGCGCAGATAATAGCTTCGCACAGAGGTTCGGCAATCGACAGACCCAGAATGTGACAGGTCAGGTAGCTTTCAGCGAATTTGCAAGCACATCTGCTGGGTTCCTCAGGCGTGAGGACTCCACGTCCGACGCTGTGGTAATCGCCCCCAGAATACTGCTGTACAAGCCTTTCGGCGCACCGCAGTTCACGGTTGTGTCTATCACAAACAGCGAATGGCTTTCAAGCGGTAATCCCAGCGCAACAATGTATACGCCCGACACCGGAAAACTCGTTGTCGCCCGGGCAGATGATACGAAGGTGGAGTTTTTCGATGTAGTCGTCGACGTTGACGGCCACCCATCGGGACTGTCCTTGGTCGGATTCTACATACATGGATATGGAGACAGGCCGAACATGCAGGTGTATGGCAGCCGTCTGCTCCTGCAGTTCCCCCCAAGCTCGGGAGATCCGATCCACCTTGTGCTCGAGATAGGAGAAATTGCCGCAGGCGCCTCTACGGATCTCCTAGGTGAACTCAAGGCGGCAACCCTCCTCCATGTGCAGGCGGCTCCTCTACGTGCGTCTGCCAATCCAGATGCCACGCAGACTGCGGCTCCTTTCGTGACGAACAGTGGAACCAGTGCATCCGTCATATATCCACAGGACTCAGACGGGTCATCATCTGGCCTTGCCGAAAGCCTGCCGAATGAGAGGGCGGGCGCATCCGCATCTATGCCCGAGCGCTTCCACCCAAACTGGCAGGCTGGAGGACGTTATTTCATAGAAAATACGAACAAAGCATTCAGGGTGTATGAAATTGGCTCCGCTGGGCTGGCGTGCCTATCCAGAACAACAACGGACGCAGCGCTGCAGTCGAGGGCGCCAGGCACCCTCAACGACTCCATCTCCTACGCCACATATCGTGCAAACGACCCGATGCCCAGGTCTGCGCCGTGGGGGCATCCATACTCAGCCGCTGCCGGACTGTACGGCAAAACCGGCACAACCGAACAAAGGCTGGTCATGATCGGAGACACCATCCGAACCATGACATCCCTAGGCGTTGTTGGAACCCAGGGTGCATCTAAGAACATTCCCATCCCCAGCAACCAGCCCATATCGTGGATCAGCGAGATGAACGCACGCGCGGCGATTCTCACAATATCGGGTGGCATATCCGCATCCGCTCCGGAAAGAACTGCGCCGAACCTTCCCTACAAGCGCGTCAAGACGAGGCACAAGATCGACAACACGATCAGTGTCCCCTTCGGAGGGGGTGCGCCCATCTCCGTCGCCCCCGCCGCCGGCAGCGCCGACCGGCACCCCTGGGTGTTCTGGGGCAAGTGGCTGTTCCGCATTGGAGTCTCTGGCACCAACCCCACCATCAGCTTCCCACAGGATGTGCCCGACAGTGGGCTCTCCGACCATACGTTCGCAACATGGTTCCACAGCCCGACAGGTTCAGGTTCACCGCCAGAGGGTTACAGCGACTACCTCGATGGATACGTGACCGCCGCGTCGTCGGCCGCAGGACTTGTGGTGGCAAACTCGCGATGCCACCACATGGCCAACAGAATCACGGGTGCCGACCCGAACCGCATGGAGTTGAGGGTTTTTGCCTACAGCTCAGGAATCTGGTCCCGAACGCAAAACATAGTCCTCAGCGATCCTGCCGTCATGGGTCTGGGAAACGAGGGCGTCAAGTATCATTCGGACAGCTATCTGCCCCAGCGGATATCTATGGCCCTCTCGAACGACGGGAAGATACTTGCGGTTGCAGGCCACAGGTGGGAAATCAATGGGGTGGGCATGCCCAGAAACACCCAGGTGGTCGTATTCAAGCGCGGCGCGATTGGCTTTACGCAGGCGGCTGTGATCACAGCACCATCATCTGTACAAGATTTTGCCGGACACATGGAGTTCGTCGACATTGGAGCAGGAGACTACAGACTGAACGTCTCATGTGGACTTGATCCGCTGGGGCAGGACGTGTCGTTGGTTTCTTCCATGGCTGCAAAAAACACCATGGTTTCCTACATCGTGAGCACGAACGGAACCGACGCCCGCGTATCCGAGTGCAACGACCTGCTCCCCGCCGGAGAGATAGGATTTACCAACAGTGCCGCCGCCAACCTCAACCACTGGGTTGCCTCCCCCTCCCCTGCATACAACGGACAGCAGACCGCAGCCTGGTCGGGTCAGAGGATGACGATCACCACCCTGAACAGGATGATGTCGCTCCAGAGCGACCGTCACAACTGGAGGATCACGGACCACCTCTCCCGTCCATACCGCCACACCGATGCGAAGGTTCTGGCGGTTGACTTCTCAGCATACAAAACGGGATACACCTGTCCCTCCACGGCCAGCTCCTGCACTGTGGTCACTGACATACCCAAGCTGCCCTCGCCCGCAGGGGGGCATTCGCTGCTCGACGGGCGCGTTCGTGCGGCTTTCTTCGTTCCACAGACCGTGTCTGCGACAAATGACGCAGGTTTCTACCAGATCGACAACAGCGCCGGCGGCGACTCGGGATGGTGGACTGCGATAGGCTCAGATTCACAAATCAGCAGCCTTCCGCACCTCTCACATGTGGCAGAGATGAATGCCGTCCTGCGATCCACCGTCGGTGGTCAGGCATCATGGAATCCTTCCACGCAGGGATCGATAAGGAGGGTTCCGCTCTCAGGGGCGGATGTGGGAGTTCCATCCACCATCGGCGGCAGTTTCGGCTGCACCGTCCGCAGGCCATTGTTCAACTCAAGAAATGGAACGAGCAGTTTAGAATGGCCGTTCATCGGCGCCCTCGCGATTCGACCCAAGCACCTCATCCGCTTCCAAGACGAAGCTGCATCGCCACTGCGCTGGACCACCGCAAACTCACTTGACATGATTGACGCAGGGGCGGTGTCGCTCACCCGGGATGCATCAAACATCATTGTACTGAAGGACGGAATCGACAGGTCTTCGGCCGGAGGTGCCGCGGTCGCCTCCATATCTCCACTAAATTGGGCAGACCAGAGCAAGAATGTTGAGGATCTCGGTCAGTTCGTTTCGCTCAGGATTGCTGGTGGACAGGTTCAGACACGTGGATACACAACGACTGGCATATTCCCTGAAACTTCGAGTGGGAGGGTGTCCACCTCTTCGCAAAGATTTGGAATAAAGCGACCTATGGCCATCACGGTGGGTGGTAACTCAGCATGTGGAGCAGGCTCGTTCGACATAGCCCGTCCCGCCAGGTCTCCCATAGCCCCGCTCGAGGGCAGGGCGGGTGGTCGCGGCGGCTCTCCATGGCTGATGCTGGTGGAACGCCACGGGCTTGACACATCGTATTTCAACTACAGTGACATCGATTTTGGGGCACGGGGTATAAATGTTCCAAGCGCACTGTTGCGCATGGCTGACCCCTTCATGGTCAGTCCTCAAGCTCCGTTCGAACCCATCGGACATGTTGATCGGATGGGTTGGTGCAACGATGCGTCATACCCAATTGGAAACAACTCCACCAGAACCTCCGAAGCGCTCATAGACATGATGCGCGGTCTGCTTGATCCCGACAATGGCTCCGTATTCAATGGAGACCGCATATCGCTCGGGACAACCGATGGATACACATCCCCCGCGCCGCCCGCCACCTACACATGGGCATTCCCTGAACCGGTAAATGGGCAAGCCACCACCCGTCGCTGTCTGTGCAAGAGCGATGTTTACGATGCATATGAATGGTTGAGGAGGACGATCCGACTCCCCTCCAATGGACTCGGTGTGGGACAGACTGCGCTCAGGGTCCTCAATGGACAATCGGCGAATCCGGATCCTGCGGCGCCATTCCTCTCCCGATTCAATGAGGATGGAAATCGTCTGCGCAGCATCGTATTTGTGCTCACGGTGGATACTGCCACAGGTGTCCAGTCAGTTGCAAACACCCCCATGGAATCAAACGACGACGCAGCGCGAAAATCCTGGGCAAATTCAATCCTGACCAACCTCAGGAATGCCGACATAATTGAAACAGATGGCTCCATCCACTTCGTTGACATGGTCAAACGCGATCTATCCGATCCCTACAGGAGGGCTTGTGAAACGCTTGCCGAAGTGTCTGGTGGGAGCTATATATCCCTCGGGAGGCAGGTGCCTACCAATGCAACTTGACGGCTAGGCCATGCTCAACCCGTTTGAACAGACGCAATATTCCCTCTCTGCTTCGGTCGGTGGAACATTCGATCCGAACCCCCTGTTCTCGGGAGGCATACCCGGGCTTGTAGCATCGCTGAGGGACGCAGTCGCCCTCCGCCAAGAATCAGTCAAGATAGGTTACTTGGATGGCAAGGGGGCTGGTCCAGCAGTCGCCCCACTCCCCTACTTCCCCCTAGACACCGAGGCTTCGGTCGCTCGGGCTACGGTGATGATTGGCGCTGCCGTGCGGCAGTTCTTCAGCGGAGACCCCTTCTACGATTGGTGGGCCCGCGGCAGGTGCAGCACCCCCACCCCGGATGACTATTTTGGGTTCTTCCGATCCGGAGGTGTGGGAGGCCCCTCCGACTCGTTCGTCAGGAACACGGCCGACATCGGACTTCCGCAGTCGGACCTTGACCTCGTTGCTGCTGGTGTTGCCTTCGGCGGCGACTTCGGATTGTTCAGGGAGTCTGTCGTCCAGTGGGCGTCCGCCTGTACCAGAATGCTCAACGGCCTAGTGTACGCCCACACGGGCCTTGAGACGCCCCTGCCGAACATAACCTGCGGCAGCGTCACTGGCGACTGCGGCGGCCCATTCGTCTTCGCACTGCCCGCGGGAGAGGTCGGTCCCGTCGACTTCCTCATCGATGCCTCCGCTGCGGTTGTCTGCTCCAACAACGGCCTCCCGTACGGAAACATATGCATCCAGTTCTACGCGGGGCGGAGACCAGGCCGCCTGATGGTGATGCGCACCGCAGGTGACACCGCCGAGGACTCGGCAGTCGCCCGACGCCCACTCTTCGGACTGCAGCAGATTGGCACGAGCGTTTCCGCAAGGGCATCATGCGAAACATCGGCAGGCTCCGGATACTGCGACCCCAATTTCTATGAGCAGTTGACATCTAACGCCAACACACTTCCGCTCACATGGATTCCTGGGCAACCGGAAAGCGTTGATGTCATACCGCCATACATGGTTTTGGTGGACTCGGGCTGCGTTGCCACGGCGTTCGACACCCCGCCTGAACCATGGAGGAACGGACAGGGCGATGCCGACTTCATATGCCTAGAAATAAAGCCAGAGTACCTCGGCATATCCCAGTTTGTTGGAAATGGGGTAGACGATCAGAACTGGATGAGGCAGGCACCGTTATCTGACGGTCAACTCGCTGGTTTGGGGCAATATGACTGCGTATTTTCTTGTTGCTGCCTAAACGGGTCGTGCGGCGGAGCCAGGCTTACCGCCGTCAATGAGAGTTTGGGTGGTCTTCCGGGCGCGCAGTGTGGATGCGGCTCCTGCCCAAGCGCATGTGACTCGGATACTTGTTTTGGTAGTTGGACCGATTCGGTGAGCGCTTCTAATTGTGCAGAGGCCCAATCACTGTGCGCAGCTCGTCTTTTAAATGCACAATTTGGCTGTGCTGATGGGGCTGGATCTGGATTTTGCGAAGATCCCTTCAGTTCGAGTTCATCAAGCAGCTCCAGCAGCTCCAGGTCTTCGAGTTCTTCTAGCTCCAGGTCTTCCAGTTCTTCAAGTAGCTCCAAGTCTTCCAGTTCTTCAAGCTCCAAATCTTCCAGCTCTTCAAGTAGTTCCAAATCTTCCAGTTCGTCAAGTTCAAGTTCTTCTAGCTCTTCAAGTAGTTCCAAATCTTCCAGTTCGTCAAGTTCAAGTTCTTCTAGCTCTTCAAGTAGTTCCAGATCTTCCAGTTCGTCAAGTTCAAGTTCTTCTAGCTCTTCAAGTAGTTCCAGATCTTCTTCTAGTTCTTCTAGCAGCAGCAGCAGCAGCAGCAGCAGCAGCTCTTCGAGCAGTTCAGTAAGTTCTTCTTCTAGCAGTTCTTCTGATTTTTCTAGTTCATCTAGCAGTTCTTCTAACTTATCTTCTTCCAGCAGCAGCAGCAGCAGCAGCAGCAGCAGCAATTCATCTAGCTCTAGCTCCTCAGGCAGCTCCTCGTCCTCTTCCAGCAGCAGCAGCAGCAGCAGCAGCAGCAGCAGCAGCAGTTCGTCTTCCATCCTGTCTAGCAGCTCATCTTCAGAATCAAGCAGCAGTTCTAGTTCAACTGGTTCAAGTTCCTCTTCGTCAAGCAGTAGTTCTAGCTCACCGCAGTCTTCTAGCTCTTCAAGCAGCAGTTCCTCAAGATACTCAAGTTCTTCTAGTTCTAGCAGTGGTCAGCCACCCGTCCCTGAAGGTTGGGCGGGCAAGTTGCGTGTCGTCATATTGCCAGGGTGTGATGGTGCCGGAACTTGGGAGCCTGACGCCGACTGGTCACTCGGCGTTGCCTGCACTGGCTGTGAGTGCGGTCCTGATGTTTGCGGCGGCGCCGATGGAGACGACATAGAGACAGGGGATGATCAGGACCTTACATGCGCTGCCCTCTGCGCAAATCCCAATGACAGGCTGGGAGGGCTGGCAAATTTTGCGGCATTTGCCAATTCTGAATGCTCGATGCAAATCAGTAGAAAATGCGTTGCTGCAGATGGTTCGGCGACTTTCTCTGCCGAATTGGTTCCAATTGGAACTGCATATGCAGGCCTCATTGCTCCGCTTTTTGCACAGATAGCAGATGAGTGTGGATCAGATATTGCCGACTTGGCATGGGAGTGCGCCTTCCTGCCCAGCTCAACTGACTACTCAGCATTTCCTGTCAAATTTATACATGACGAATTTGGTTGCTCCGGTCAAAGTCGCATATACGGAGCGAGGATAGGAAATTCTGGAAACTGTGCCATCATAGCAAGAACGGGAGTAAGCTCTGCGCCGTTCACCTCTTCTGCATGTCAATGCAGTTCAGACCTTTGCGCCGCAGTAGAAAATTCATGCGCCCCCTCATCCAGCAGTTCCAGCAGCAGTTCTTCCAAAAGTTCATCGAGCAGTTCAAGCAGTTCTTCTAACTCTAGTTCTTCCAGCAGTTCTTCCGGCTCCAGTTCATCTAGTAGTTCGCGTAGTTCTAGCAGCTCGTCCAGTTCCAGTTCATCTAGCAGTTCTTCGGGTTCCAGTTCTTCTAGTTCGAGTTCTTCTAGCAGTTCGGAAAGCTCTAGCAGCTCATCAAGTTTCAGTTCGTCCTCCAGTTCCTCTAGCTCCAGTTCCCGTTCATCCTCCAGTTCATCCAGTTTTAGTTCCAGTTCATCTTCCAGTTCCTCCAGCAGCTCTTCCAGTTCCAGTTCATCTAGCAGTTCAGAAAGCTCGAGTAGCTCTTCCAGTTCCAGTTCATCTAGCAGTTCAGAAAGCTCGAGTAGCTCCTCTAGTTCCAGTTCATCTTCTAGTTCTTCTAGTTCTTCTAGTTCTTCTAGTTCTTCTAGTTCTTCTAGTTC
>Ga0181343_1000024_pt1 | contig 71784 bp, 102 predicted proteins | sample Su13VDMLBSD_FD_130110 | JGI IMG/M metagenome (GOLD analysis project Ga0181343, IMG submission 130110) | Freshwater viral communities from Lake Michigan, USA - Su13.VD.MLB.S.D | ecosystem: Environmental > Aquatic > Freshwater > Lake | place: USA: Michigan | collected 2013-07-15
GAGAATCCATTGCCAGCGGCATCAACTTCTGGTTGCCAAAAACGATCATCAACGTTCTTGCCACCACCATTACCTGCTGAAGATGCTTCAACTGCCTTCTTCAATTTGTCAAGGGACGAACCCTTCTTAAGACTTGATAGACTCATTTGTATTCTCCGTATAGCGTTGTATTAATGTATATCGACTTGTCCACTTTCGTCATCACCATATCATTATATATTATTTCAGTCAGCAAGTAAAGTTTCTTTTGTTAAAGTCTTGTACTTGTCAACATTCACATTCAAGAAAGAACCATATTTGCGAATCTTTCTTGACACTTTGGGATAGATGATATCATCTGAAATCTTCTTGTCCCAAATCTTAACAAAGTCGAAGATGTTATTCAGGATTACCATCGTCTCAATCGTAACATCTTTTTGGAGGAATGCAACTAACAACTTTGGAAATTGTCCATCTTCGACTTTAAATAAATCATTGAACGTTTCTTTTGTCGCAATCTTTTGCAAATCTTCTTGATAGATCTTGCTCATCGAATCCGTGGTTCGTTTCCAGTTCCGATAAGTTTCTTCAGCCTCTTCTTCAAGCAAACTTTTGGTCCAATTACCATCACTGTATACAAAATTAGCAACCAGAAATGGAACCATCTCATCGTCGCGATACTTGCGCGCAAGACGATGGAATAAAAACTTATCACGACGTTTTTGAAACGCCTCAACAGATACTTTAGTTTTACCATCATAGTGAAAGAAGTTATAATTCTCTGAGGTGAAATGCAATTTGATGGCTTGATAAACGCAATACAAATCGTAACCGTTCAAAGTGATCCTCGCTTCGCCTTCTCTCTTAGAGCAATCATCTTAGATAATGTTTCTTCATCAACGTTGTTATCTACAGGTTTTTCTTCTTTCGTTGCTCTTATCAATTCAGCAGCATCATTTGCTCCAGTTAAAATGGTAGGAATGATCAACCACCAAAGAGATGATTGACTTAGATAAATCATCAGTCCAGTAAAAGACCAAATGAATATGTTCCAGATTAACAACTGCCAAGTCATATCGGAAGTTTACCTTCCTTTGGTAAATATCTTAATTCCATTGCTTCACCTAAAATAATACTCTTAAGAGATTCATTAATCAACGTTGCTGCAATCTCAATCTCGAGATTATTTTTTTCGCAATAAGTGGTAATCGCATCCATATGATCAATTCTTTCGCTGATAGCCATTTCCATAATCATCATAGAAAAACGATTCTTTTCTTCGCGGCTTGCCATATTAGATCTCATATGCACTCAAGGAATTATTCAACTGCTGAGTAACACGAACAAAAGTAGTTCGCTTGCTCAACTCCTTCAACTCACTTGCTCCAACATATGTACACGCAGATCGTAGACCACCTAGAATATCCTGCAGTGTTCTACTCACCTCACCACGATATGGAATCTCAACTGTCTTGCCTTCACTGGCTCGATAGTTAGCCACACCACCATTATGTAAGTCCATGGCTGTTTCTGAACTCATACCGTAAAATTGATTGCTGCTAAGAGCCGATGCACCACCTTCTTTGTGACCAGCAAGCATTCCACCAAGCATCACAAAATCGGCTCCCGCAGCAAATGCTTTCACAACGTCTCCAGGAACGGAACATCCTCCATCCGCTATGATATGACCCTTGAGACCATGAGCAGCGTCAGCGCATTCAATTACTGCACTCAACTGCGGGTAGCCGATGCCAGTGATCTTCCGTGTTGTACAGACAGATCCAGGACCAATACCAACCTTCACAATATCAACACCCGCGAGAATTAATTCTTCTGTCATTTCTGGTGTGACAACATTACCTGCCATCAATATCACTGATGGATAACGATCACGAAATTTATGAATGAAGTTTACAAAAGATTGCGTGTATCCGTTTGCGACATCAATACAAACACGCATCAACCGATTACCAACAACATTGTACACGTTATCAAACTTTTGTAGATCTTCATCACTGATGCCCATTGAGTAAATGGTGCTGTCAAGTTTTCTTTTAAAATGATCAATTAATAGTGTATCTGGGTAATGTTTGGTAAGCGCAACCATACAGTGATTTCTATTCAGTTCTTCATCCATCTGAAAAGTTCCAATACCATCCATATTTGCTGCAATGATTGGAATTCCAAACCAAGAATTATAACTTCTAAAAGTAAACAATCTTTCAAGTTTCACCTCGCTTCTTGAAGAAAGCGAGGAACGTTTAGGTGTAATTAGAACATCTTTATAATCTAACTTCACATCTTCAATGATTCTCATAAAACCTCAATGGTAGAAAATATGTTGACCAATTTTCTTAATAACTTTCTTGCGCTCAGCCCACTTAGGCTCAACATATGTCGCATGAAAGTATTTCGCAGATCCAATTATACCGTAGTGGTGTTTGGAAATCAATATATTTTCAGCAATTTTGATTGATTCCCGCCACGCGGCACTATTGCGATATACATGTTTCTTGCCTTCACAAACCCAAGAGAATTGACAAGTTCCTTTCGTCTTTTGATGTACGACACCACAAACTGTTCTTGGGTATTGTTTGCTATTAACGCGATTCATTGTCACTTCAGCAACAGCAATTTTACCAGCACGAGGTTCACCACCTGCTTCAAAGTAAATGTTGCGAGCGAGACATTCGACTTCTCGCATTACTATTTGCTTCTTTTCATAAGAGAGATTTATAAACTCAACTTTGTGATTGAGAGTTTCAAGTTCAGATTGTAGAAACCCATTCGCCATTTGTTGGGCTTCTAACTTGTTCTGCATATTATCTACCATACTAAATGGGATGTATAGAGTAAAAAATATCAGCGCGAAAAGCCCACCCCATTTACAGAACAAATTGTGATTGCGATCAAAATATTTTTCAACATTACAAAGTATATCAACTGCATTCATGTTTAGGTCTCCATTATTGCAGTGGAAAGAAAAGGGTGGTGGTTCGCACCACCACCCCAGACTCGTTCTGTTACCAAGTGAGTCAAACTCTGTTACTCTTTGCTACAATTAAGCAGCGAGAGGCAGATTGTAAACATCATCGTTTGCGTTTACTAGTTTTGCGCTGATTAAGTCAGTCGCCTCACTGGTTGCTGTCGGTTTATTACTTGCCCCGTCGAAGCCATTTCTTCCCCATCAGAAACATACTACTTGCAACTATCTCATCTCCTAGGAAGACTTTGCGAGACCATCGTAGAGGGATGGCGAGTATGTTTTTGGTGGAGAAGGTGGGAGTCGAACCCACGTCCGAAACACCTTTAGTCGTCAGTTTACAACCATTAATCAACTAGAAATTGTGGCTTTGTTTGTTCGTTTAATGACTTTTGTTGCTGTTCAACGTGAGCCTTGTACTGCTCGTTAGTCATAGCATGAAGTCCAGTACAATAGCCAGTTGGGCTGCGTCCACAGCCACACTTAACTTGATTCGCGTCAGACATATTATACTCCCAATTATGAAAAAAGGTAGTATTATTTAGCCATTTAGAACTTTGGCTACGGCAGTCATCACTGCAGCAATCCGTCCAACATCGCGGAGTTGCTCAACAGTAAATCCTTCTTTCTTTAAAGTGTCATAGTGAGCCTTGACACAGAAGTGACATTTACCAACAATAGACGCGGCAAGTGAATATGCCTCAAAGTTACGTCTAGATGTTCCGCCGTGATTGATGATGCCATTCATTCGTAATCCTGCTGGCAATCCTCTGAGCGCAGGATCATCTACCATCTCAAGATATGGATACCAGACATTATTTTGCGCCATGATTGTAGCAGCAGTCAACGCAGCATCGGCTTCCTTTCGGTCCTCGATCTCTGCGTCAATTGCTGTTGATAATCTGCCGTTGCCTGTTGCGAATGCAGCAGCAAGCGCACATCCCTGTGCTACCAATGGATCAAGGGAACTGCGAAGAAGAACCGCATCAAGGTTCAACTTTGTGTCCTTTGCGTATTCTGGTAGACCTTCTTTAATTACATTGATCCAGTTCATATTAAGCGTCCTTTGGAATTTCCATACATTTGCTAAAGAGATATTCTTTTGCGCTGCGCATTTCTGCGTTTGATAAAAATCCATCATTGTTTTTATCTGCGCGATCAAAGAGTGACTTTGAAACTGTGCAGTAACGATTGACGTCTTCAAAAGAAACTTTGCCATCCTTGTCAAAGTCATATTGCGCTAAACGGTCAACTGCCAATGCTGGAGTTGCAACCAAAGCAAGTGCTAGAATAAATTTCTTCATTTTTGTTTCCTCAGTAAAGAATGTTTGTACAAGTTATAACTAACCAAAAAATACCCAAACATATAAAGGGAACAAAAAATAACCCCCACTCCTTTATAAACTCGAGACCAAATTTCATTTCAGACTTCTCCATTTTTAATTCCACAGTGTGGGCAATACCATTCCTTTGGTTTCCAATCGTCATTCGTTCCAAAACTCCACCAGAGTTTACACTTTGAGCAAATGAAATGCCAAAGTATTTCTCTGAATGGAGGTTTGGAATCAGATGACATTAAGCAGCGTTGAGTGTTGCTTCACCGATCTGACGACCACACTGGCAAAGTTCACCAGTCTGAAGTGCGTCAAGAACGCGAAGTGTCTCATCAGCATTGCGACCGACAGCAAGACTGTTAACAGTCACGTGCTGAATCACATTCTCAGGATCAACAATGAAGGTTGCGCGAAGAGCAGCACCTGCTGGCTTGTAGAACACACCAAGTTGCTCAACTAGGCTAGTGCCTTGACCATCCCAATCATCACCAAGATCGCGCTTCGTGTCAGCGAAGAACCATGAGGTGGTTGCCTTGAGACCTTCATGAGCATTCTTCCATGCCAACTTGCAGAACTCGTTGTCTGTTGAACCAATCAAAAGAACCGCATCGCGGTCAGCGAAGTCCTTGTTCAACTTGTCATAAGAAACGATTTCTGTTGGGCAAACAAAGGTAAAGTCCTTTGGATAGAATACGATGACCTTCCACTTACCAGCGAAAGAGAGATCATTAATCTCTTCGAAGGCATTATCTGGCGTCAATGCTCCTGGCTTTACACCAGTTACTGTAAAAGGGCGCAACTTATCACCGACTGTCTTCATTTTTAACTCCTGTATAATCAAAACCTATACCAAACCTATACACAATGATATATATGCACAATGCATCTTAAATCAGCCTCATCGCCGATAATTTAATCTTATAGAAACGATTGACAGATTAGATTAGGCGACGATATTATATTCTTCGCGTAAAATTTTCTTGTATGGCTTACCTTCTTCCATCAAACGGCAAACCAATTTGAGGCGATCAGCTAATTCGGTTTTGTTTGCTGCTTCCAAAGTAACAATTACTTCGCGAAGTTCATCAATATTAATTGGTAAATCCATTGTATTTCCTCACATTAAGAATCGACATAGTCTATTATACTAGCAAGTCAAGGATTAGTCAACCTTCTGCCAATATGCGTCAATATACTTTTGCAATTCTTGGCGATGGTGTTGGATATCATCACCTTTAATAATTAGAGTCTGGCAAAAATTGGCAGTATCAACGCCAATTAGAATCACAATCTGATCAATGTTGAGACCTGTCATCTCATTAAACATCGCAGCATATGCTGATCCCTGCATAAAGTATCCGCCGATGTTTTCCTTTTTCTTGAGACGAATGGAAGTTTTGAAGTCGATCACTGAAAGCACGCCTTTGTATTCAGCAATACAGTCTACTGTTCCAGCAAGTTTAAGTTCATGAGAGAACAAACGATCTTCTAGGCAATGTATGTTGTTGACCTTATCATCCAACTCTTGCTTCATACGCACGAATAAAGACTTGACGTTGGGCATCATGTTGAGCCCAGAGGTATCTTCGTTATTCAGATACGTCTCCAGCGCCTTATGGACGCCTGTGCCGCGAGTCGTAGCCTTACGCGAGACTTCGTTAGCCTTTTCGTCACCAACCCTTTTGCGCCACTCAAGAATTGCTTCCTTACCGTGATCAGCAATCACTGTAGTGACCGAAGGATACTTCTCTCCATTCGGCGCAACATACACTCGCTTACCATCCGCGTTTTCTTGCAAGAGTTGCGGAAACTCATGACGAATATGATTAAACACTGTGTTCTTTTTCGTATTTCTCAACAGCGATCAAGAAGTCCTTGACCAAACTTGAGCGAACGATATCCTCGGTTGTAAATTCAATATTAGTAAACGATGGCATCATTTTAGCAATCTCGTGAAACTTCTTCATGCCAGACTTGTCTTTGTTATTACGATACAAGTCTGTTTGCTTATAGTCACCACAAAAAACAATCTTAGAACGATACCCTACTCGAGTCATTATAGTTGATAACTCTTCCCAAGTCAAGTTCTGACATTCATCTACAAGAATAACGGCATCATCGAAAGACATACCGCGAATAAAACTTGTAGAAATAAACTCAATACGATTGCATTCTTTCAATGCATCATAAGCATCACGGCGACCGAATAATGTATGGCAAATTTGCATATACGGTTGTTCGTAGAGACTCATCTTTTCTTCTACAGATCCTGGTGTGAAACCGAGATCTCGGGATTGAACAGCAGAACGAACAATAACCACACGATGAAATGATGACGATCGATCTAATACTTCTTCGAGTGCTTTGTACAGTGCAATAAATGTTTTTCCTGTACCAGCAGAACCACACAACATAGTAAAGTAATCACCACGTTTGTATGCATCAAAAAAATTGGCTTGGTTTGCAGTTAGCGGATCGAACTTCTTCAACTCTGCTGCTTTGATTCGCGCAGGTTTCTTTTCTATTTGTTCACTGAGTAGAATTTCAGTATTACTATTTTTTTTCTTTGACACAAATTATCCTTATTGTTGAAATACTTTATGCTTCTTTAAAACCTGATCAGTCTTTACACGCTTAGTGTTTTTCTTCAATACTTTATCAGCCAGTGGGCTGCGTGGATTTTGTTCAGCAATTTTATGCATCACTTCTTTCCATGTATTGTCAGTTTTCTTACCAGCGAAGTCACCTGCGCCGTTGTAACTGAACAATGGAGCATTGCCAATGTATCGCTCAAGATGAGGATTCTTCTCTTTGAATTCATCATACAAAGAGACTGACATTGTATGCTCTTCAAGTTTTTTTGTTTTCTTATTGATAAATTCGTATGTTGGCATAATCAATACTTCCTAAAATAACCATGGTTTGCCATGTAGGCAACAAACTTCACTCCAGGATATTCCTTTTTCAGTGTCAAGAATACCTGTAGATTTCTTGCGTCATCGTCAAACAGAGATACTGACTTAAATTGACCAGTTTCCAGATACTGTTTGATGTATATCTTCTTGGCTTCAGCAGCAGGTAATGCCAGGTTACCTGCTCTATGGACATGAATATTTCTCATATTCAATCCATACTTCTCGAATGTATTTAGGAAAGTCTGCGGATCGTCGAAGTCAGATCGCGCTGTTAGAACAATGACTTTACTGTTGGGCAGATTAGCATATGCCTTGAGCGTCTTGGCTGCTTTGTCTATTGCTCTTTGAATGGGGACCGAAGTACGGCTGAACAGTTTAGCGTCTCTAAACTCAGAGAAGTCATAAGACTCACCCGTTTTCAGTTTATATGTATTGTACTCTTTGTTGGACAGAGACCTGACGCGCTTGCCATCTTTCATGACATGCACTTGCGCTTTGGTCTGGAACAGAGTTTCATCAATGTCCCAAACAGAAAGGTTGCCGCGATTTTCTGATTTGAATGCTGAAAACTTTTGCATTCATTTATTTAGTTGTCCACCAGTCGGGCTGTCCACGAACTTTCCATGTAGCAAATCTAACCTTATGGACTCGGTAATAGTTCCGATAAGCCTCAACGGAATCGTTTATAATCTTTACATCTTCGGGCATGGCTTGGGGCGGCTCGGTAAAGATTCCCGCTCTGGGGATGTTATTGGGGGCGAAACTCAGAGACTGTATAACGAGGGAAGTCTTGTGCTGTTTGTCTTGATCGCCGCCATAACGGAAACGGTACTCTTGGCATAACTCTGAGGCAAGATTCCACAGCCACTGGTAATGACTGAGTTCCTGGCGTGCCCAGACCGCTGAGGGATGGTTAATATGGCTCGCCTTATACAGTATCGGCTCACGGTGATCTTCCAACTTCCAGCGTTTCATCTTACGACCATTCGCGTTTGGCTGGATATAAGTTGTACCATCAAGCATACGATGTGCTGTTGACATCAACTGAGCATACTCAATGATCATCTTTACGACATGTTTGTCGCAGTGATATTGCGCAGCAAGTTTAGCATCACGATCTAGGTAGAAGATATTCACTCTGTACCTCAAACGTTCTGTCTTTCTCATTCCAATGTTCTTCAACAGCACGCTTTGCAAAATCTAACGTTACATACTGACCGAGCACTAGTTCTTCAGTTGCTGATAAAGGAATCTTGGCACCCCATATAGAAGTATACGCCATATTATACACTTGACCAACTATCAAGCCATCGCGCACTTGATAGAAGTATTGCACACCCTTATCTACATCACGCCAATCTCGCCTCATTCAGCCAATTCCTTAATAGTATGGACTTGATATTTGCCAGCCCAACTTTTAGTTTTGGTAGTCAATTCGTCATCTGTTGATGAGAAATAAAAATGCAATCCTGTGGTGCACATTGCTTTCTTCCAGACATTATACGGAAGAAGAAACATTAAAAACTTGTGTGTATCAGTTTTATCATGGTGAAATGTAATGAACACACGAAGCGGTCCACGCTTTGTCCTCAATGCAGCGGCAGGCAATGTTGCGTAATTGCGATATACAATTCTCCCATTACAATTCTGTACACTATGTTTCTTTAAACGCGCAGTCAAATACTTCGCGTCTGAGCCATCAGTGAAATCTTCACCAACCTTGTTAGAATGTTGTAGACTACCATTATCTAACAGAATTCGTTCTAACAGATTGGACATAGAAATAATTCCTTCAGCCGCCATCTTTCTAACAGCGACAGCAGAAATACTTGTTTTCTTTTTATGCTTCCAAAGAAACTCAGCAGCCAAAGAATCGCAAACAGAAAGTTCTTGAGTATGATTTGTAGCCATGATAATTTTATCCAAGTAAAAGAATCTGGGGGACTTTCGCCCCCCAGATTTATCATCATCTTACTCAGCGTAAGATTCAGAAAGACCCAACTCAGCCTTCAGCGAGGCAAGTTCGGCGTCGCTATCAATCTCTTCAACATCAAGGGTAGGAACATCGCTGTCAGCAACAGCCGACTTACGAGAAACCGTAGCCTTCGTGCGAGAAACAGCAACCTTAGTAGCCTTCGGCTTCGCAGCCTTGGCAACCTTCGCGACCTTCGTCGGGATCTTGACCTTATCAGCATTCAACAACTGATACGTCAAAACCTTACGACCATCACGAACTGTCTCAATCTCAGCACCAAAATCATTTCGGAGAGCCGAGATCAAACACATGATAGAACCCTGCTTCACGTCGAGAGTCTTGAGCATATTCTCAACCGCAACAGGCTTACCATCAGCCATCATCGTAAACAACACTTCAACTTTCTTCATAACAATACCTCAATAGAATTAACAACGGACAATAACAATTATACTACCAACAATCGCAAAAGTAAAGCACCAAGAATTAGGCAATCCGCTCAACCTTGAGCGCAGACTGCGTATCGGTGAACAGATAATCCGCATTATACTTGTTTCGCAAAGACCAGCGAGCGCGCAGCCACTTCTGTCGAAACTTGGTGCGACGCATATTTCGCGGAAACAGAAGATACTTCACACCACCAACAGGAATATCAAGCAGCGTCTTGCGATTACTGAATTCCCAAGTTTTGCTAGGATTTGATATTCCGAGTTCTACGCGCAATTCCCTGAGTTCACTCTGATTGATATCCACACTCTTTTCCCGACGCTCAAAGAAACGCTCAAGAACAATTTCACGGATGACCTCTTTCGTCAAATTTTCGATGTTCAAATTACTCATAATAAAATAACCTCAATAGAATTAACAACGGACAATAACAATTATACTACCAACAATCGCAAAAGTAAAGCACCAAGAATTAGCAGACACTAACCTCAACGCGCCACAATTTCTGTCGACCACATCGAGGATGATCCCGTCGCGCCTCATTCTCGAGGCGCTTAATTAGCGTAGGCAATTCTTTAGCACGAAACGTGTGAACCTCAGTGTAGTCTAGATATGTTGCTGATGATCCGTTACAAATATCTCGACCACGAGCAGCAATACCAAACCACATTTCAACATGAAATTTCTTTTTCATTAGACCTCCACCAGACCAAGAGTCTTATTCAACTCAGCAATCTGCTCAGGCGAATACACAACGCCATCGCTCGGCTTACGGTAGTTCTTACGAATTTGCTTCGGAGCCGAAGCCTTCAGACGCAAGTCAGCAAGACGCTGCTCCATCGCAGTAATCTTCGCCGCACGCTTCTGCTCGCGCTCAATCTTTCGCGTCTGCTTCAGCATTTCGCGCTCAAGTCGAACGGTCAATCGTAGACCATCGATCGTCTCGCGCAATTCCTTTACACGCTTGAGGGCGACCCCAAGATCCTGACGCGCATTATCCAGCGCGACTTGGCTTTGTAATTTAGTCTTCATACAATTATTATCCTATAATCAGATAAAATTAGCAATAGTAAAAAATCGTTTAGAATCAACGACTTACGCAGCAGCCTTCAGAGCGGCAAGTTTGGCTTCCATCGCGGCGATCTTGGCGAATCGCTTTTCGTTGCGCTTCGCAAGTCGCAGAGTGCGCTGCTCCATCATCACGATGCGCTTGTACTTGCGCTCATCCGCGAGGACTTCCTGGTGCATCGTGATGTTCAGACGACACTGCTTGATCGCAGCGCGAATCTTGCGTTGGTCGTCGAGGAGATTCTTGATAGCCTCGCGCTCAATTTCAACCATGTGACGACGCTGCTTTAATGTTAAACCTGACATATTTTATTCCTTCCTACTTCGGGGGGACCAATTTCCCATCCCATACAATCATTATACTATTGGGACCAAGACTTGTAAATAGGAAAAAAACTAATGGAATCAATGACTTACCCGATCGGGAAAAAATCTAGTAAAATCAATAACTTACGCACATATTATCCCGAACGGGAATGGCTGGAAAAAGCCTAATAGAATCAATAACTTGCGTGTGGGCTGTGGAGTCCTGTGGAGTCCTTGGAGGGACGACCCGAAAACAGGGGGGATAGCCTACCCTGTAGCACAAAAGAGCCAATAGAAGATCTGGTAGCGGAGCCAGGAGTTGCACCTGGAATTGAGGATTATGAGTCCTCTGTGATGCTGTTTCACTACCCCGCAACAGGTTGTTTCTTTTCTTCCCTTTTCTTTCCGAAGATGCGATCCCAGTTATCATCAAACTGTTTTCTCGGAATACTAATTGGTCTTGGCTTGCTTCCCTTACCTGCCATTTTGTTTCAACCACTCTTCTTCACCATAAAACTTTGGTGAGTCTTCTAATTGTTTTTGCGTCTCCCATAGAATCTTATATAGTTGTTGCTTTGCGCCAAACTGAAAGAATCCATCCATGTAATTGTCGCGCATGTCAAAACCTAAGTCGCGAATTCGGTCAATGGTGCTCATATCAATTTCTCCACACTCTAGAATGTTTTGGGATACTTGCTTTTAGATATTCCATCTGGTCAGCAAGAACCTTGCGATTCTTTAGCAGTATCCGTTCATGTACTGTTGGCGCATAAGGAACATAGAGGAGATGCATCTTTGCTTCTTCTGGCGTCTTCCAACCTTTGCGATGATTACAGGGACGGCAAGCAGTGACGCAATTTGTCCACTGGTTGCTACCTCCACGTGACTTTGGATGCACGTGATCAATTGTAAGTTGGCTTGAACTAAACTCATTACCGCAATATGCACACATATGTTGATCGCGAGAATAAAGAGTCATGCGATCTGCGAATTTAGTTTGCTGATTATAAAACTTATCGCCGAGTAATGGTCCACTGACACCAATAATGCATGAAATGTCTATTCGTGATTGTTCGCCTCGGTAATTATGACCACCGAACATGGTTTTTACTTTTTCGCCAAGTTCCCAGATAACTTTGTCTTTTGCATAGTAACATGCTGCAACTTCAAAGTTACACCAGTCTTTGGGCATACCACCTTTATCTACAACTAAGACTAACGACATATTCTCCTCTACTTTATTTATGGTGCCCAGAAGAGGACTCGAACCTCCATGCCTTTCGGCAGTGGCTTCTAAGACCACCGTGTATACCATTCCACCATCTGGGCGTTTTAAATCTTGGCGGAAGTGGTAGGATTCGAACCTACGGTTCCCGTGAAGAAACGACAGTTTTCAAGACTGTTGCGATCAACCGCTCTGCCACACTTCCTAATTGTTAACCTTATTGTATTCCTTTCGTATGAAAATGTCAAGTGCTTCTACAATCTTAGCAATTCTAAGAGTTTGATTGTTTCCAGCAAACTCCATTGTCTCTGCCTTGTATGTATGTAGCATCATCTCAAGATCATAACCTGAGATTTCTTTTGCTCTGACTTTTGCTAGCAAGTTTCGATATGCTTGTGCTTGTGGATAGACTCTTGGATCATAAGAGATTCCACTTGAACTTGCTCCTTTGTTCTCAAGTGCGTCACAGAGCACTTCAACATGAGGCTGCAAATCTTCAAATCTAAGTTTCTTTTGTTCTGACATAAATTGGTGCACGGAGTAGGACTCGAACCTACATAATTCACCGTGTAAAGGTGACGCTTAACCTCTCAGACCATCCGTGCATAAACTCCTATATCTTACAGAGTAGGACCCCATTTATCTATGGGGCATTTAGCAGGTTTCCATTGAGTTTTTAGATGGATGACGCAACCGCACTTTGAGCAAACACCAAGTTTATTGTGATCGCATGACTGGCAGATAGCCAATCTTTCTTGTTTAACTTTATCAGATGCTATCTTATCATCAAACATTTAAAAATTCCGAAGATCAAGTGGCTTTTCAATAGGAATCAATATCTCATCATTAATAACAGCAAACTGTGGATATTTTATTTGATTTTGTATCAACCCATGCAAAATCATTGTCATGTTCTTTTCGCTTCTACCAACAAAGAATAAGTGCGTTGCTTCCATATCATAAAAATTATAAAGATAATCATCAGACTGCCTGTCGCTTATAGTAAAGAAAATGCATGGTCTGTTGACATTATCCTTCACATGAGAATATATGTGTGGTCCTGAACTCTTACCGATAATTATATCACAGAAAGTGCTTAGATAAGCAATCTCATTCATATCTCCGCCCAATACACCAGCAAAGATATCATCAGTAAAATATACATTCTTTATTTTTTCTGGAATTTGTATAGAATGTGTGCAAACAAATGTGTAATTAGGATTATTCATTGCCAAGGTTATGATTGCTCCTTCCATTAAATGGATGTTAGAGTATGTTGTTTGCCCAGACATAGAAAAACCATTACAGAATAATATGATATTGCGTTTACCATTTAGAGTTTTTTCTAGAAATTCATTTGCTGGTCCAATAACAAACTTACTCCAATCAGTGGTTGGAATACCATCCTTTGGAGAAAGTCTTTCTTGAAAATCGCGAAATAAACGTACCCCAATTAAACTTTGTAGTGTGTAGAATATAGAAAACCACATCACGTTTATCATGCCTATCGTGGCATGTTCTTGTGTTTTTGTAAAGAATCCTCTATACGCACCAACCCATGTATTAATGTATATCGTATCTTCTATTTTAGTGACGGTCTGGTTGTCGTCTACTGGCAGCGTATCAGTTCTATTTAATGAAATGATCTCAATTCCCAAATCAGACAATAACTTTGGGCTGTTTTTATGAGCAAAACTAAATGTGAATTTACCTGAAGGAGTGAGCGTTTGTATTAAACGCTGCATGTAACCTTTAGATAAAAACAAATCTCCGTTATGCATACGGTTATAGAATACTATTTTGATCATAAATTTTTGAGAATATTAGAAAGAAGATTTAAATGTTCATCGCCAACAAACTGACTGTTACCAATATACAAACCATGATCGTTAATTAGATCTGCAGTATATGTTTCCTTTGTTGCGCCAAAATCATATCCCTTTAAGAAAGGTTGACGCAGTAAATTACCACCAATAACTGGTCTGTGTTCAACGTTGTTGTTGTCGAATGCCAACTTCAGTTTACTGATTGTTTCTTTTTCTTTCGCAATGAATGGGAAGCAAAAATTACTGTTTTGTTGTTGCAGATGGATCAGATAGAACTTATCAGCGTGTTCAGAAATTATGCCAACAAATTTTGTAAAGTTTTCTCTTCGGATTAGAATATTATCATCCAATCTCTTCAATTGCGACAAGCCTAGCACAGCGTTTAGATCTGAACTTCTGAAATTATAACCATCGGTCATAAACAAAAATTGCGGATGAATTTCTGGGTGTTGATTCTTATACTTTTCCAGATTTCCGCTTTCTCTAGCCAAACCGTGGCTTCGTTTCATTCGCATCAATTCATATAAGTCTGGATCATTTGTGCTGACCATACCACCTTCTACTGTTGTCATGTGGTGACCGAAGTAGAAACTAAATGTTGCTCCAAGGGAATCTGCGCCCCGACGCTTACCATCTGGAGCAAGGCACCCATGGCTTTCGCAGATGTCATCGATAATGATTGCTTGTGGGAAAATCTCTTTATATCTTTCGGTTTCTGCGCTAAATCCTAGAAGATGAGAAACAAATATCATTTTAATATCTGGATGATGCTGGCGGATTTGTAGCATGTGTTCAATATCAAAACTAAAATTCTGAATGTTCACATCGCAGAATACAGGTTGAAGTCCCAATTGAAAAACGGGACTGACATTTGTAACCCAAGTACATGCAGGAAGAAGAACCTTATCACCATTCTTCAAACCGAACTTTTCTTTTACTGCAGCAACAAGAAGAAAGTTTGCCGTTGATCCTGAACTAACCATCAACGAATATTTTGATCCTAGCCAGTTAGACCATTCTTGTTCGAATTCTCTTACTTTAGGTCCATTGGTGTATCGATCAGAAGTTAGAATAAATCTAACTAGATCAAGTTTATCCGAATCAGTTACCGCATTATCCATTAAACTCCAACGCATTTTAAATCCTCCTCGCACATCTCATTTACCAATGAGTGAATATCGTATTTCGGCTGCCAATTCAACAGCGTTTTCGCTTTGGTCGGATCACCAAGTAGATTTACTACATCAACTGGTCTGTAGAAATCCTTATTGACCTTAACCCAGATTTTTCCATTCGGATCTCTAGCAACTTCGTCTATGCCAGATCCTTCCCATGTTAGGTTGACACCAAAATATTTTGCTGCTAGATTACAAAACTCTCGAATAGAGTATTGTTGACCTGTTGCTATAACAAAGTCATCTGGTTCGTTATGCTGTAGAATTAGCCACATTGCCTCAACATAATCTTTAGCATGACCCCAATCTCTGAGGCTGTCTAGATTGCCTAATTCTACATGACTTTGTAAGCCACGATGAATATTTGCAAATGCCTTTGTAATCTTTTTAGTCACAAACATCTCGCCTCTTCTGGGACTTTCGTGATTGTATAAAATTCCAGTAGAGGCAAACATGTTATAACTGTGTCTGTAATTCTGAACGATCCAGTGAGCATAAAGTTTTGCAACACCATACGGACTTCCTGGATGAAATGGTGTTGATTCATTTTGAGGAACATTAATGTTAGTTCCATACATCTCACTAGTGCTTGCTTGATAGAATTTACAATTTAATTTAATAGAACGAATAGCCTCTAGAATTCTCAGTGGTCCCAACCCATCGATTTCGGCAGTGGCTATTGGCATTTCAAAACTGAGTTTTACATGACTTTGAGCAGCCAAGTTGTAAACTTCATCAGGTTGAATGTTTAAAAGACAGTTCGCCAATGCAGCACTGTCAGTTAGATCTCCGTTATGAAGAACTAACTTGTCTTTGACGTTGGCTATATTAGGATGATTAACAGAAGAAATCCTTCTAACCAATCCATGGACTTCGTATCCTTTTTCTAAAAGGAATTCCGCAAGATAACTACCATCTTGTCCAGTCACACCAGTAATAAATGCTTTTTTCATAACAACCTCTTTCTATATATAATCTGGCGCGATCGGAGGGACTCGAACCCCCAACCTAGAGATTAGAAATCTCTTGCACTATCCGATTGTGCTACGACCGCAGATAGTGGAGCGGGATATCAGAATCGAACTGATGACGAAAGTTTGGAAAACTTTAGTTTTACCATTAAACTAATCCCGCATTCTGGTGCGAATGGTCGGACTCGAACCGACAAGGCTATCGCCGACAGATTTTAAGTCTGTTGAGTTTACCGATTTCTCCACACTCGCAAAAATGGTCGGACAGAGAGGATTCGAACCTCCGACCCTCTGCTCCCAAAGCAGATGCACTACCAGGCTGTGCTACTGTCCGATGTTTATATCTTACTATATCTATTCCCAAAAGTCAACTGGTGCGCCCACTAGGACTTGAACCTAGAATCAACAAATTATGAGTTTGCTGCATTAACCAATTATGCTATAGGCGCAAATTTGGTGCTCCTGCTTGGACTTGAACCAAGACTAACCTCTAATCTGGAGTTCGGGATTATAAGTCCCGTCGTGCTACCTTACACTACAGGAGCAAAATGGCGGAAGGCAGTGTATTCGAAACACATTCCCGAAGGGAATCATCTGTTTAGCAAACAGCGACAGATCCTCTCTGCTATACCTTCCAAACTGGTGGGACAAGATGGATTCGAACCATCGACCTCAGTCTTATCAGGACTGTGCGCTAACCAACTGTGCCATTGTCCCGAAATGGAGTTGCGAACTGGAGTCGAACCAGCATAAGACAGTTTTGCAGACTGTCGCCTGACCTTTCAGCCACCGCAACAAATTGGCACCCTCTGAGAGACTTGAACTCCCGACCTCAACGTCCGTAGCGTTGCGTTCTAATCCACTGAACTAAGAGGGCAAATAAAGCCTGGTCGTCGTAGAAGGACTTTTCTCGCATCCAGGAATGCGCTACCGATTAACGATGGTAGAACCGCTGCAGGTGGTGCCAAGTGTTGGTATCGAGCCAACCTATCGAGTTCTTCAGACTCGCACTAATCCATCTCAGTTAACTTGGCAAAAAAATGGTAGCAGTGGTGTGATTCGAACACACGATCTTCACCGTATGAAGGTGCCGCATTAGCCGCTATGCTACACTGCCAAAATGGTGGGTAGTGATGGATTCGAACCACCGTAGCCGATAGGCAACAGATTTACAGTCTGTCTGTTTTAACCACTCACACAACTACCCGAACTGGCTGAGGCGCATGGATTCGAACCACGGTAAGCAGGATCAAAACCTGCTGTCCTACCACTAGACGACGCCTCAAGAATTAGTTGCTTCCCCCTGCTGGTGGTCACTTTTCATCCACTTCACAACACAGGGAGATTCTCGTATTGCCAACGACCGTTCGGTTGGACGGCAGATTTCTCTGGGCTTCATTGACTCATCTGCGTTGCCACAGTGAGGTGTTGCCAAACCACCCATGCTTGTCACAGCATTTCTTTATCGTCTGGGTCAGACTAGCCACTAACAATGGCGCGACATGATAGCCGAAGCGTACATTGCTGCAGAGGCTTCGGGCATATTTTGGTGGAGGATGAGAGAATCGAACTCTCAACTCTGCGATGCAAACGCAGCGTGTTCCCATTAGCACTAATCCCCCAAATATGGCTGGCGTGGTAGGGATCGAACCTACGACAGAGTGATTAACAGTCACTTGATCTACCGCTGATCTACACGCCAAAAAATAAACTGGTATCCCGATACGGACTCGAACCGCAACCAAGAGTTTTGGAGACTCGTATGCTACCATTACACCATCGAGATAAGTTGGTGGGTCTAGCAGGATTCGAACCTGCATCAAACTGGTTAAGAGCCAGATATAATCACCGTTATACGATAGACCCAAACGTATGGTAGGGCTGGAGGGTAACGCTCCCTCTTTTACGGATTAAAAGTCCGTTACATCACTTTAATGTTTCAACCCCAAAAAAATCATAACAAAGTAATCTGGTGAACCCAAGGGAATTCGAATCCCTATTCCATCCGTGAAAGGGATGTGTCCTAACCGTTAGACGATGGGTCCGCAAAAACCATATTGAAGCACACTCAATACATTCTACTATGCTGGTACATAATATTTTCGCAGTCTACCAGGACCACCGAACAGAGCACCGTTTCCGCACGGTGATGTCCGTTGAATATGCTTCAATATGGTGCCTTCAGAGAGATTTGAACTCCCAACCTACTGATTACAAATCAGTTGCACTACCGTTGTGCTATGAAGGCAGAATTGATACCTGCCCCAACTCCCGCAGAATATCGTGGTCTCCCATCTCTGAATAGAGAATCAAAACCTTACCCAAGAAACCTACAATTTTAAACAGCAAGAGCAATCGCGAAGGACGCTCAACTCATACAATCATTATACCGTATGAGGTCTTACAAGTAAACTAAAAAAACTCTATAAAAATCAATAACTTAGAAAAAGGTCGCAGTTTTCGATGCAGGGAGGGAAACAACTAGTAGCATCTTGGGACTTTGTCCTACCAAACAAGTTTTGGGCGTCGCGAATCACGCAGAAATACATTTAAATTATATAGTACAATTTCGAAAAAATCAACCTTCTTTAATAAATTTTATGACTAGATATGTTTGAACAAAAACAGCAATTGACATTAACCAGCCGACCGTAGTTCCAGCATTAACTAAAGCAAGATATACGCTGATGCTCAATAAAAAAATATCAAGAACAGGAATCATGCGTACTCCGTGACTTTGTCTAGACGCTTCATAGGATAAGCACACTTGGCTTCCTTGCGCATCTTACTCTGATATTCTACCGTACAGTCGAAGCAAATGTCAAGCGTCTTGCTGTTCTTAACAATTTGTAGTTCTTGTTGGTAAATCTTCCACTGGTATTCAGTGAAGCATAGTGGTTTTATATCAACGCGCATTGTCGTTTTCCTTGTTCAATATATCTTTTAAATTTTTAAAAAGATCTCTATCATTTAATTTTAAGTCTGTGGCGAATTGTCTAAGATCTATTTGTTTTAGAGTTTCTAAAAGGACAACTAAATCATGATCATATTCATCTACTTCCGATTCAATGTCAAATTTATTAAACTTGTTCATCTTTCACATCCTCAAAGTGAAACCACTCACAAATCTCATTCAGAACTGCTCGCTCAATCTGTTCGCGAACATGATGATCTTCTGGTTGATCAGTATGCTTATACGCACGATTCCAACCAAGCATAACGCCAGTCTCAACACACTGAGCAATTAGATTATATTCTTTTGCTTTCATTTTCCAAGCATCTCCTTTCGTTCCTTCCACCAACGAATGGCTTCTTTGATTTCATCCATCTGTTCCAATCGAATTGTATCTAGAAAGCCCATTCCAAGAAACTCGCATTCTATGTTTCGTTTCGTCATTTCCCAAAGTTTGTCATGGTGCTTTTGCAGCACATCAAGAACGACATCGTATTCTTCTTCGATCATTCTTCATCTCCAAAAAATGCGAATCAAAATTGGTCCAATGCGAACATCACGATAAGGATTGCCATTGTTGAATCGCACGGTTGATCCGAATGACCATCGCTTGACCCAATGAATATCAAACTTCACCATAGACCTCAAACTCAAACTCACCATCGACAACAGTCACCTTGACCAACTTGCCATCAGCACCACCGCTTGTGCGCAGATAGTCACGACCACCATCAATCATGTATGGTCCCTTTGCGACATAATCATGGCGATAACGACTCACAAGAACCTCACCATCATTCGTCAGCAAGCCAGTGATCGGTTCGCTGAATGCACTTTTGGCATCTGTAATCATCACACCCTGTCCTGGAACAGTGAAGATTCCAAAGTAGTGTGAGTGACCCTGTGACAGATCAGGATTCGGTTGATAGAAAACATCAACAGGCATCTCGCTCCAACCACTATCGCGTTTGATTGCCCAGTATCCCATGTACTTGGCTTTGTACTGCTCTTCGATAATGTTGAGAGCATACTTGTGGTCAAAGTGATACGATTCGGGTGTCTTGATAAACATTGTATTCATAACTTAATTATACTCTCGCAAGAGACACAAGTAAAGCAATTCTTGCTAACTAAACTCTCTTGAACAGAACGAATAACCTTCTGGGTCATCCCAATCCCACTCTGGATTGAACCAGCCTTCCTTGCGACCTTCTTCGTTGTGAACCTTCACTTTGTAACCTTGTGGGTGATACTCATTTACCACCACATAACCTGGTCTGCCATAAATTTCTATCAATTCAACAAACTTATCAAATGGAACCGTACCACCATACTCATCGTAGATAATTTTGTCAACAAGATACTCTTTCCACTTTTGCCAAGTGGTCAAACCATCATACTTGTAACCATGGAATGAGAATGCCCAGCCATATGAATTCTTGCCGATGTGATACTTTTCATCGTATCGCTTACAGCATTCGCAAACATTTTCAACAACATAATAATTAGTACCCATTATTCCACACTCCTAACTGTTTGCCAAACTCACCCCTCGCCCGAATCGCGGCGGCACAGTCAAACTCAGCAAACGCAAAGCCGTGCCCACGCCCCAAGTCCTCACACACCTTTGCACACGCCTCGCGCTCGCTTGCTACTCTCTGCTCAATATGCTCGGCAATTAACTCGACTTGCCAATCTGCTATCTCAGGGCAAAGTTCTTGTATCCACTCGGCGCTCATGACTGCCCCCGAGCGCGGATTTTTCTCGCGCACTCATTCGCAGTCTGCCTTTCTTCTATCATCATGGAAGAGCCACACTCAACTTCATCACACACCTTCGCACACGCCTCCCGCTCGGCAGCAGCAACGAGGGCGGCGAAGGTTTCCAGTCGCTGCAACTCAACAGCGTGCAAAAGTGAATACTCTGTCCATCCCGCCTCCCTCGCCATGCGGATGATGTCGTCGCGGGTCATCGCACAACTCCATAAGTCTGCACAGTCTCGCGAATCCAGAACGCAGCATCTTCAGACTCAGAGTCCCAAGAAGAATCTGCATCATACTGACGCAATAATTGCTCCGTCGTTTGCAGATCATCCAAGTAGCCACGACCGAACTGAGCAAAACGATCTTGTACATCTTCGCATGCAAAATCAGAATCCCAAGAAAACTCTGATTGAAACGCATCGCAGTAGTCGCAAGAACCATATGATCCCTGCACCCAGCCACGTTGCCCTTGGTACTCGACCAAAGCAACCCATGAGCCTTGCCAATCACCAAACTCCTGGAACGCGATCACTCGCGCACCAGCAGCAACTAATGATTGTTGATAATCATTCACACTCATTACTTTTTACTCACAGCACCCACATGCCTACAATCTTTGCGAAACTCAAAACCCTTACACGTGCAACTGAATTTACCATTGACACGTTCAACAATGTAGAACCCATCACCCTTGCCGCTCTTGACCTTCCAGGCTTTCTTGTCAGTGGCGACTTGCGTTGCTGATCCAGTTACAAACTCGATCTTTACAACATGTTGCGACTTCGCATTGTACTCGCTCACAGGATGATCAGGATCACCAGTCTCGACAGCGAACATGAACGGATCGCGGAAAATTGACTCAACGACAACACCCTCGCGAGTGTATGTGACATAATTGTCATACTCATTGCGATACGCATAGGTGTTCGGATACATCGTAGTGACACGAACACGTGAACCAATTTTAGGAACGGAGACTGTCATATTAAATACTCAAAACTGCGGTTGGATAATCAAACTTGCCTTTCAAAAAATAATTAAATGCTATAGAAATTCTAGGCTCCTTAGAATTATTCAATTCTACTTTATGATTTAAGATAGAAGGAAACAAAATTAATATTGACTTCTGTATGCTGAAGACGCACAATCTTGTGTTATATTCATTAACTGTCTCAATTTTAGGCATGAACGTTGGCATAATTTCTTTATCATAAACGTTGTTAGTGGTAAAGGAGATATTTCCTGAATTTTCTGGAACTGAGATGTACCAAACACCACTAAAGATCGAATTTTTGTGAAGATGATATGCGCTTTGATTGTTTGGTTGTGATTTAACAACCCAAGAATTTACCATCTCAAGATAGTTTTGTTTAGAGAATCCTAAAACATTGTAATAGAAGTTATGTACATGTTTGTCGATTTCTGATTTATACCCAACAAAAAATGTATCGTTCAATATTTGCTGCTCTTCAGAAATTAAAACTTTGTCAGCCTCTTCTTGAGCGCGTGAATAGTTGAGATTCTGAATTTCAGCAAGAACATCCTCACCAACATTTACAGTTGATGTGTATATTGGGGTTGGGAAAATATTATCGATTTGATATCGCAAATCCATAAAATTATTCTTCAAACTCCCCTTCGATTACAGACTTTGCTTCATCGACCAATTCTCGCAAGTCTTCGCTATAGTCGATGTGCTTGCCTTGCTCAACAGCAACAACAAGACGCATCAATACATCTTCAAGATTCTCAACACGCTTGTCGAGCATTTTCATTATAATCCCACCCAACGATGATCTTTGTACGATTCAGTATTCAACACATTACCGCGAACGAAATTCTTCGCAGGTTGTGCCCACGATGCTGCCTTCAGAATGTCGCCATACTTCCAGCCATCGTGTTCCTTGATGCAGATGAAACTATGCACCGAAGGAGAATTCCAAGAAGTAGACACAACCTTCAGAAACTTGCGACCCCTCACATAACTGATAGAATATCCGCCAGTAGAACCAGTGGAGTTATAATCCGCTGTAAGATGGTCAGTATACTTGTAGAGAGCCATGTCAAAATCATAATTTTCAAAAAGCATAATCAACCCCAGTTCTTTCCACTCAAATAACCATACGGCACGCCAAGACAATGCTCGAGATACTCAACATCGCCTCGCGTTTCGTGCGCGTCATGCAACATGCGAATGCAATCTTCGCGAGTCGAGTCAACAACGATTTTCATCGTCTGCGCCACCCAACCCTCAAACTCAGCAATCGCCATATTGTGGTAACGCTGTTCCTCGCGGATAGAATCGCCGACAGCGTCGACCAATCGATCCCAGAGATGCTGCTTGGCGTCATCGCTGCACGCATCCCAATCAGCCCAGAAGTATTCTCCTGGACGATGCCCATAAGCATCCTTGTAGAGATCTGAAACGATGTTTTCGTCGAAGGTGTAATTTCTTGTTTCCATACATTCATTATCCTATAAAAGGACGAAATAGTAAAGGGATAAAACTCTAATGGAATCAATAACTTGCGCAATGGGGCTAAAACGCCCTCCAGTCCTATTGCAGCGGTCTTGTTTTGGTCGGTAGTTTAGCCTACCCCAGAACAGGGTAGGCTGGAATCATCTGTAATCAGTTTCATCAAAGTCTGGGTCTTGGAACCAATCTTCCTCTTCAGAGAGAGATGACTCAACATAATCTGAGTTTGGATTGTATTTCCATCGTGCTTCATTTTTCAAGCGTCGCTGCTTCAATCCTTCGTTGTTCCGACTGTAGTCCTTTTCTCGGAACTCATAATTCTTTTTCTTTGCCATGACTATTTACTCAAACGCTCCTCTTTTAAATTATTACAAAAGATCTTATACAGACCCCACTCTCTTCCATATGCTTCAACTTCCCATGGTGAATCGAAATACTTTTCTTCATCCATGTAATGTGAAGCATCAAAGATCAAACCTTTGTAGCGAACATCGCCATTCTTATAATCAAAAATTTCATTATTGAGATATTGCTTGATGTGTGTCAACTCATGACCAAGATCAATGAGCAACTGTTTGAGTCGTGTTTGTGGTTTCTTGCCAAGTTTACTAATACGTTTATAATTCAGAACAATAGTAAACTTTTTGTTACCTTCCTCGTCAAGACCATCATAGGTGCACCATGCTTTGTACTTCTTTAGATCAAGAAGATCAGCAGCATCTCGAATTTCATCTTCACCAAGAACCTTGATGTTGATCTTCGAACGCTTTTGAATGCATGGTCGTACCAGACGATTCAAGACGAATCTTGAATACTTCCGAATCATCGCAGAATCGGATCGTCTTAGATAATTGCTTGTGACTGCAATCATTACTCCACCCGCAGAAGAATTGTATCTTTATTGATACGACCGTTCAACTCACTGGGCTTGGAATTAATCTCGCCCATGACCTTACGCAATACAATCTTGCCACCGTTGAGGACTCTGTCCAGCACATCCTTTGGCTTTCGCAGGGTCTTCGATATCGACTCAGAATATTTATAATTCTCAATCCCAGAACCCTTCACACCCAAGCCAGCCTGATCTGTTGCCACATAGACGCCAAGTTTGCGAGTCTTAACGTTATAGATCCATAACTTTTCGGCTCCCATGATCTTGACGGGATCGATCGAGACCAGTTTGTTCTCTGTATCATCCTTCTTGAACTTGAGGTTCTTGACCTTTTTCTCGAACGAGACTGGCTTCTTCTTGCGTGGCTTGCGAGCAGCATTCTTGTTAGAAGCAAGTTTCTCGGCATCGGTTGCAACTGCTGTAAAGAACTTCGCACCTTCAATCATTTCCTTTCGAGGGCGCGGATACGATTCTTTCACATACTCATCTTTTGATTCAATAATTGCAATCCAATCAGCAGCACGCTTTTTAAAATATTCTGCAATCTTCGAAGCATGCATTGGCTTTACTTCGTTCTCGACCATCCAAGTATATGGAACGAAAGTCTCGCCTGACTGCTTGTGCCATACATCATCAAACTTACTCTCAAGTTCCATGATGAATGTATCTGCCTTCGCCGTCACACGCTCTTGAATAGAGATGACGTTACTTGTATCCTGAACCTGCGGCAGATCAAGTTGACGTTCGCGAACGATTGCGTCAAGACGTTCCTTCATCTGCGGGATACGATTATCACGGAAGTTGTTGTAAACGCTGTCAGGAACCCATGCGCCACGAGACAGACAACGCGCCAACCAGCCATCTACGATATTCCAAGAATCGTTCAGATAACTTGCGGCTTGTCGCTGCGGCTCAGTAATCAGATTATTCTTGACAAGATACTCAATCAAATACTTGCGAGCATCCTTGTTGTCTTTATGATGATTGTACCACTGAAACGCATGAACCAAATCAAATTGGCTGCAAGGTTGAGTGCGTGTTTCCCAGGTAGGTTCGGGAACAACCTTTGGTATAAACTTTGCCATGACTTATATATTACTCTCTAATTTCGCAATAGTAAAGTTAAAATTGTTACTCGGTGATGATGTCGGTGCTTTCGCCGCTACCGTAGTCGGTGATCTCTTCGACCCACCGTGTTTTTTCTTTCTGGCGGTATAGGTCTAGTGCCTTCGCTCGGCTCTTGGTTGTGAGAATTTTCTTGTTCCCGTCTACTCGCTCCCCTGTAATCGGGTGGTTGACTCGGGCGTTTTCGTAAACTTCGTAATATTGCTTCATACAACCATTATAGTCCAAAAAGCCAAATTTGTAAACAGAAAAAACTCTAATAAAATCAATAACTTGCGCACCAACAAAAAAGGGGACTTTCGTCCCCTTCTTCGTTTCTAGTAGCAGACTAGATTAGAACGCAAATACAAGGTCTACCATTAGACGCTTGTAATCGGCTTTGGCTGCACCAACCTCTACATCAAAGAGACTGCCGCGAACCTTCCAACCGTCAGCGAGCCCATAGGCTACGCGAATGGCTGTACCGTCATGAAGTGTTGCTTCACCACCAAAGTCACTATCAGTCCAAACGGCTGAGAGCGCATTGGCTTCTGCATCTTGCTTCAATAGACTTACTTCCCAATCACCTGCATTTTTTGCATTTCCAAAGGTAACACCGTATGCTGTTGCCTTTTCTTGGGTTTTAGCCTCATCGTTGGTTAGTTGCTCAACAAAAAGTTTTACTGGAACACCAGCAACATCCTTCTTGAGTGATGCACCAAGAACTAGTTGATCATGCTTTACGAGAGCATTACCAACTTTGACTTCCTGCTTCAATGTTGTCGCATGAGCAGCAACATCAAGACCAGCAAGTTTCTTGCTCAAACCAACTTGTAGACCAACAAGATCGCTGTCTTTTGCAACACCACCTTCAACTAATTTTAGATTGAAAGCACTGGCTGAAAGACCGCTGTCATGTTTCACCGCAACTGCCAATCCTTCTGGCTTGATGTCGTTATCGAAAAATAACGCATCAGAATGCCAAGGACGATTCATCTTGCCAAGTGTTACCTTTGCAAATGGCGCAGCTGCATATTCAACATATGCCAAATTAAGTCCAACATTCTTCAATGAATTGCCTTCGCCAATGTCATTCCAAGATGACTTTGTTGATCCAGTGCGAACACCGAATACAACTTTTGTCTTGTCATTGACATCAGCAGTTGCATTTAATTGCAAACGAAGACGATCACGATTAGAGTTGACTGAACCAACTTCAAGATCATCGCTACGATAACCAAAGTCGCCACTCAACTTCACATCAGCAGCCTGTGCTACTGAGAACATTGCACTCAAAATAACAGATGCTAGAATTGCTTTACGCATATCATATACTCCTTATTATACCGCGAAATTACGGCTTAAAGTTTTTCATGACTTTGACATCTTTTCTTACTTGCGCAAGTTCAGATGAGTCAAGAGAAACTAGACCACGGTCTGAAAGATAACCTTCCTCGCCAATGGCTTTGTTACTCACGTACTCTTCCGCAAATTCTTTTAGACCAGGAATGACACCAATGTGTGCTTTCTTGATATAAACGAAAAGTGGTCGAGCCGCAGTATATTTAGCACTGGAGATTGTTTCGAATGTAGGAGCAATACCGTCGATTTTTAACGCTTTGATTCGATCAGCGTTCTCTTCTAGGAAACTATAACCAAAAATACCAAGAGCATTCTTATTGCCAACTAATTTTTGAACAATCAAATTATCATTCTCACCTGCTTCAACGTAAGCACCGTCTTCACGAATTAGATGACACTTCTTTTTGTCATCAAATGGGCAACCTGATTCCATAAACAATTCATGAAATGAATCGCGTGTGCCAGAAGTTGGTGGCGGACCAAGCACTTCAATTTTTGTTGCTGGTAATTTTGCATCAATTTGATTCCATGTCTTATATGGATTTGGAATTAAATTTCCTGATGCATCTGGAATTTGCTTTGCTAATGCTTTCCAAAGTTGTTCCTTTGTGATGTTAGTGAACTTACCTGCTTTTGATTCGGCAACTGTTAAGCCATCGTAACCAATTTTAATTTCAATGATTTCATTGACACCATTTTTGGCGCAAGTATCAAACTCGCCTTTCTTCATTGCGCGTGATGCATTCGCAACATCTGGGAATTGTGGACCAACACCATTACAAAATAACTTGATGCCACCACCAGTGCCTGTTGATTCTACTTTTGGTGTCTTGAACTTCCCAACACGACCAAATTGTTCAGCAACAGTTGTTGTGAATGGATATACTGTTGAAGATCCTACTGCTGTAATTTGATCTCTGCCTTGTGCGTTTGCGACATGAGAGACAACGAGTAGGGTGAAAGCAAAAAGAATTGCTAGTTTAGATTTCATGGGCTGACTCCTTTAGGGTTGGAATCAGTATATAGAGAAAAAGTATTACGAACAGGTTAAAATCTCGGTTCATCTATCGTCACGCGCTGCGCATCGCGTCCTAGATTCCTCTTTTACAAAGACAGCCATCGCTATGCGACAAACCTTACACCGAAAGGTAGGGCGGCTGGTTGTGTATTTAGTATTTTATCCGATCGAGATGGATTTTACGCTATTAATTTTAAACGAGCGCCAACCACTTACCTCAGTATCCCAAACAGAAAGGGTTTCTGAATTCGATTCTCGAAGCACAATTTGACCATTTGTTGTTGATGCATTAGGAATATAATCTGTCAACAACGTACACTTCATAATTCTTTCTTCGCCATTTACTTTTGTAAATGTTACAGTCACAACATTGTGGCGGAGCATATCAACTAAACCATCACGAGTAAAAATCATATAACCTCACACTTGTTTAATTAATTCTTTGATTTTATTATTAGGGAATTGCCAGTTAGAAAGTATTTTCTCAAACATTGCTCTGACGTCACGTTTTGGAATTACTTTATTCTTTACCATCATACCATTGTAACCTGCTTTCGCATAGTTACTGATAAAATGCTGTATATCTCCAATGTATGCACACATTACCTCAGCTGAATCAGTATCACCACCCTTATAGGTTAAGATATGATATTTAAATCCTAATTCATCTGGTTTTAATTTTTTATCAACGTATTTGTAAACAGTAGAATCGAGTTCTTGCCTGATTTCGTTTTTTTCTACTATGGTATCGACATGCCACAACGCACCGTCGCATTCATCGTAAGTTATTTCCATGGCTTTTCCCCCTCTCTTCTTCTTTTTTGCAACACATATATCTTGCAATATACCAAGCGTCAACAATGTCTGTTGTTGGTGAACCTAGTTTTGTCGTAGGAGATATTATACTATGTAAATCTACAAAAGTATCCTTTACAAATGACTCATACATCTTTTCTTTTGTAGCGTTACCTTTTCCCGTTGCATATTTTTTAACAACAGTTGGCGCTACTGTAAAAAAATTGTATCCTGCTTTGTAAAGCATGTACTTTAGAATGCCACAATTTTCAGCCAAATTAAAAACTCTACCCTTTGAGCCAAAAGAATAATCTTCAATGAGTATTGTTACTTCTCTCTTATCAAAGTCAGAAAGTATTGATAACACCCAAGAGGCATTGTTCTCATATCTTTCTTGATCGGTCAAATACTCTTGGTGTTCTTCGCCAAGAATGTTATGAAATTTTCCTTGTACAGTCTTTCGATCATTCAAAAAATAAAAAAATGAATTTGAGAATGTCTTGTCGCGACTAACGCAAACGCAAGGAGAAGTTAGGCTGTAATCAATTCCAACTATTACTGTCATCTTCTTCTTTATTCAATTCATCATCTAAATAATCCATATCTTCATCGTCATCGTTGAAGTTTAGTTCTTCATTCTCATTGTCATAAAAATCGCCACAAAATGGGCAATGACTTGGAGAATAACTTACTTCGTCTTCTTCATATGACAATGTGAATGTTGATCCACAGTTATCGCAAATTAATTTTAAATCTGGCATCATCAACTCCTGGTTACTGCGAGAATCTTTTCTATTTGTTTTTTGATTACCGCTTCTCTATTTTCCCATTTAATCATAGGCTTATCTGGGTTCTTCATTAAATTATATAGTAAAGGCAACATTAATCCTTCTAACTCTTTTAATTTAGCCTTATGCTTTTCTTCTAGCGCAGCAACATATGCATTCTGCAAAGTTTGTTCTTGCGCGTCTAGCAAAGAATCAATCTTAGCCTGTAGTGTTTGTAATTGATCATTGTTAATGGACTGAGTTGTCGGCGCAGTTGATGGTGTAGTTGTTTCATCATCTGCGAAACTAAATCCAAAATCAAAATCGTTTTCTACCGTTGACATTTTATCTTTCCTCTACCAAGTCCAAGACACATAACTGTATCTTATGCCTTTTGTTACTTCTGTTACTTTATGAGGATACATAAAGGTGCTTGGGAAAATCATAATCTGCCCTGCTTTGAGTTCAATCTTTTCCTGTTCCCAAAATATTAAATCGCCACCTTCATAATCATCATTTAAACAACCAAGAATTGAAAGTACTGGTACACCTTTTCTGGTTCCATCAAACATACTGTGTATGTGATCGCAATGTAATTTCATTCTTGTGTCGACATCATAACGATTATAACGAATTTGAGTGTAACCATTCCAACTAGAAAACCATTCGCTCATATAATCACAATCTTTTTGAATGTACTGCTGTATCGCAAACCATATTTTATCTTGAATAATTTTTGTTTCTGGTATTTCTTGCCCATACCCAACTGAAAGTTCTTTTTCGTGACTTATAAATTGGTTTGTACGTGGGGTGTAAAAGGTGTGAGTAGACCAGTCAGTTTTGTTTAATTGTTTTACGACTTTCTTACATAGTTTTTTATCTAGAAAATCATCATAAATTTTGACATAATCTTTTACATTCATGGACATCATTTTTTATTGACCTCATAATCATATCGGTCGTCGTCTGAAAGAACCCACTTAGATGTGTTTTCAACAGACCACATCTGCGTACCAAGTTTACGTTCAATTATATTTTGTCCAGGTTTTGTAACAAACGAAGGTTCAAATGCGCGACAACGATTATTTGGTTGAATAGCAAAATTTCCATTGTCTAGTCTAATTACATGACCGCACTTATGTTGTCCAGGAACCTCACTAAATCCTGTGTCCAACATATTACGATCTTCCTGCGACCAATCTAGAGTAAACATATAAGTGCCTTCGTTCCATTTTTTATTTCTATCAATGTACTTCATTCTCTTGTTACAGAGAAAGTCATATTGAGTCACACCAATATAAGAACTAAAGCAATCCCACAAAACTAGATTATAGAGTTCTTCTTGCGCCGCAGGAACTTTATGACAGAAAGCGTGGATTGGCATGCGGAACCAAAGCCCTTCGTCTTCCATAATGAAATGAAAAAGCGGGGCACGATGCGGTATCGACGCCACGCCGAATATAAGGACGGGAAGATATGTGTCCTTCGCTTCATCGAACTCTGTTCTGTTCTGAAGAAAATTAGTCCGCACATAACATTCTATGGGCGGGATGTTTGCATTTAAATATGCCATGCTAGTATATAGTTTTTAGTCAAAGAAAAACATTTGCCACAATCTACCGTCTAGCATATTTTGTCCGAAATACTCACTAGCAGAGTGAATTGAACTTGCGTCAAAAATTACTAAGCGATTAAACACATTACCAGCAACATCAACTGGCTCGAATGGCGTTTTATCTAAATGAGTTTTTTCTGATGTTTCCCATACTTCGCTCCATCTAGAATCATAATAATCTCTTACGCGAGATTTTTTATGAGCATATAACGTAGTTCCAGATTCAAATGGAGCGTCTGGAGTCAAATACAACATGCCACCCCAACGTTGCTGATCGCAGTGATATACCAATGGTTCTCCAGCCCAACAAACTTGGAATCTTCCATTCATCCCATGCTCTTCCCATTTTTCAATTTTTCTCCCAATAATATTCTCGAATTGCTCTTTTAATCCAGAAAATAAAAATTGATGTGCAGTTCTTCGACCTATAAACCCTTTTCCCAATCCACCCTCAATATATTCTTGTTTTAATGCATTTTCTCTGATTGCGTATGGGTTTTGGTAAAAGTCGTCTACAATCCACAATCGATTTCTTTGGTTTTTGTTAAACAACATTTTTTTGCACCATTTATGTGTTATTTAAAAAATATTTTTCTATTTGTTTTATCCCATTTACGTCTTTCATTTTTTCAATAATTTCACGCGAGACCAGTTCTGGATGCACCCACCAATCTTCGAATGTAGAAACACCATCTGGTGAAACATCGCTTACGACTAATTCATAACCTATCGATTCCAAATATTTTCTGGATTTAAATCGATAACTTCTAGTAATATCCACATAATGATCATGCTCATATGTGATCACTCCAAATTTAAACTGTTCAAAAGGAATCATGAGCAAAATATCGAACGTTGTTTTTGATGGTTCGCAATCTAGTTGGAGATAATCTACTATTCCATCTGGAGAAATTTCTTTTAGAATTTTTTTATAATTAACCTTTGTGGCGTCAGCCAACATCACTTTATTTTTTCTATCTTTATTATATTCCTCTACAAATTCTTGCTTATACTCTAAACCAACTCCTACCCAATCGAATTCAGTTTCTAGGAGTGCAGTATTATTACCCAACCATGGCTTGGCGCTTCCAATTTCTAGATATTTACCGCCACGTTTCCCATTGAGCATGGAAAGAATAAACATATCTTGATACACTTGAGCATAACTTCTAGTGATATTTTCAGATCCTGGAAATTTATATCTTAATTTAGAATGTTTAGATTTATCATAGTATCTAAATGCTTGACTTTCTGGACCACTTCCAAGTTTGGTCATATTAGTTTGCACTGCATTATAGTGCACCTCATCCATAATATCAGCATACTCATCTGCTAACAAATGGAACAGACCACGCGATTCCATTCCTCTCCCCCACCACCAAGCAGAAACTGCCTTTTGAAAAATTAACGCATATTTACCAGGATAGCCTACATGTTTTTTTAATGGAGGATTAATTTTGTCAGCATATTTTAATCCCATTTCGGCAAAGGTATATGAATCAGTGTATTCATTTATTCTTTCATAATGTCTGCTTAATAAAAAATAAGCCTCTGGTCTTTCTGGCAATAGAGATATTGCGTGTTTGTAAAGACAACGTACTGTGTTGTCACGTTTTCCTTGATACTCAAAACACTCTGCTATCTTTAAGAGACAATAGTATGACAGATGATTATCGCTGGTTCTTTCCGCAGCACGAAGATAAAACGAAATAGCACCAGCACTTTGATTTTTATCATGATAAAAATGAGCCAGAATTAAATTTTTCTCTGGATCTTCAGGATTGTACGCATATTCACGCAACGCATTTTCTAACTCAAACATAATTCCCCCATCTTAATACCAGGAATTTTTAGTATGTATGCTGTATTGTCTTGAAAACCAAAAGTAATTAAAAAGTCATTGTTTAAGTCTTGAGTCATACCAGCACAAAATTCTATCTCAGCGCCCATAAAGTCGAACGGATCTGTATACTTTACAACGTTCCAGTTTTTATCCCATACAACAAAACAATGTCTGTATGTTGCGTTTTTGCGACCTGCTTCGCTCTTAAATAAATTAACCACATGAACGCAAGCAATTCTATAGTCGCCCACAGGAATTACTTGCGAGCCGCCTCTGTAGTCATATGATTTTTGTGCATATGACCCTAAAAAAACTGTTTCGCATGTCTTATTGATTGGATCAACTTTTACTACTTCTGTTGGATTGCACCACTTAACATAATGGTATGGCATATCCGTTATTGGCATCCAATTTTTTTCGCAATAAGAACTATTTGGCGGTGGCGCAGGTATTCTAAATCGAGAAATTTCTTTATAGTCTACGATTTCTGAGAGTTCCATTCTGCCAACACCGTTTGTTGTTGTATCTCGTCTAACGCCACTAGTATAAAGTTTATTATCCCATCTGACTAAGCGTACATCTTCTAATCCAATAAATTCCCATATTGGTTTTACGTCTAACTTCGAAGTATCAATTACAGTTGATTTTGTAATTTGTAAATCGTTGTTTAATTCGCAAAGATAATTTTTTGTCGTTAAGGTAATGTCGTTTTCTGGATTTAGATAAACTAATGGACCATATTGATGTTCGAATCTATTTTTTTCTGCGTGATAAATCGTGTATTGGCAGTGTCTAACATTGACCAATAATTTATCTTTGTCCAAATACACAGAAGGATTGAACAATCCAGTTCCTTTGTATACTAGATCATCAATGATGAGGGGAGCAATCCTCCCCCCAGCATTTAACACTTTTGTTACGAAGTTCATAGTGTATCACTTACAGTTAGTTAGCAACTACTTCCTCTGAAGCAACTTCGGCAGCAGGTGCTGCTTCAGCAGCAGGAGCGGCTTCTTCGGCAACAGGGGCTTCGACAGCAACTTCAGCAGCAGGGGCTGCTTCAACTGCGACTTCTTCCTTTGCGCCACAAGCAACGAGACCAAGAGCAACTAGACCAACAAGAATTGACTTTGACATATATTTTCTCCTTTATTAATTTATCATCTTTCTATCATCGCATCATCTAAATTTAAATTTTTCCCTACTGTTTTCCAGTAGTGACGTATTATATAGTTACTAATAAGTTTACTTTCGTTAGCGTTTAAGTATTTTCCATCCACTGGATCTAAATTAAAATTATTCTCAAACAGTAATGGAAAATTGCAAACAGTGTTATAATTAAAAGATAAACAATTTTCAACGCAAGGATCATAGGCTCCATCTTGAGATGTTATTCTATATTTGTTTTTACCAACATACAGAATATCTAGTAATCGTTTTACATGAGACCTTCTAAACATAAAAGAAGATCCCCACCATCGACCCCATCTAAAGTCTAATTGTAATTCGTCGATGGTAGAAGGTCTTATATCAGAAGACATTCTAATTAATTGCAAACATTCCCATTGTTTTGGTATTTTACTATAAAACTCTTCCCAAGTAAAATTCCAATGTTCTATGCTTTCGAAGGAAACATCATCTTCACAAAATATAGCATATTCTTCATCAGTATTATTGTACCAATCGTTCATAATACTAACAAATGATATTGTTGCTCCAATGTGTAAGTTAGGAAGTGTTGTTTTGGTTGGAGTATCCACATCTACAGAAATGTCATCTTTAAATGTGACGTATCTTGGCGTGGTAAAAATATTATACTTTATACCATATTTGATAAATTGATTGGTCATGTATTCCCTTCTGTCTACACTTTCTTCTAGATTAATCGTGTAAACAGAAGGGAATCCTTTCAACTTATCAGCATAACTCATATCAAATCTCACAAACTCCAGCAGAACATGCTAGTTCTTTTGCTGAAGTTGTTGTATCTGTTTCTTCCATAAACTCCACCCAGTTGATGTCAACGTTTTGGAGCGCAAGAAGTTCAGTATACTTCGCTTCATCAATTTCTTCATAAGGTGCTTGGCGATAAGAACCATTATCTCGTGGCAAGAATGAAACACCAGAGAGAATTGAAATATTCTTATAGACCCATGCACCAACTTCCATCCACTCATCATCACCAACGTATACGGTGATTGATGGCTTGTGTTCACACCAGTGATCCTGATAGATCTTCCACAATTCCAACTGCTCGATGGCAGTCATATCATTGCGTGTAACAGAGTTCTTTGGGGCTTTCATTGGGAATGAGAACACCCAGTTAGATTTGCTGTAAAAATCTTCTTCAGCCTTGTATCCCTTGTCAATCATAAACTGAGCAAGAGGATCTTTCATATCAGCCCTAACTCTACGAATATAATATTGGGCATAGCGTGGGTGAATGCCTGAAGCGGAATCAACCAACTGTGATACAGTGCCTGAAGGTTTGACGCAAGTAATTGCAGCCGACTGTGGAACACCAAGAGCGTCGGCGAATTCCTTATTCGTTTCAACGCAGTGTAGTCGAATAGCATCTAACGCATCCGCGAGTTTTTGTGACGGTTTATTTAGCAACTTGCTATCACAAATACCAGTAAGAGATACACCTAACAAACGCTCTTCATCACAATTATTTTTCCAACGTTTGTTGATATAACGGAAATCTGTAAGCATTGACTGAAGTGTGCCGATAATTGTAGCAAGACGAGCCTTGCGCTTCAATGAATCAACATCATCGTTTGCGCGAACAACGATTTCAGAAAGATTACAAAACTCAAACGGACGCAAGATAATTTCAGAGCAAGGATTAGTGCCGAACTCATGCTTTGGATCGCGACGACCATTCTTTGTAGCAACAGCCTGTGATGCAGCACGCGAGAAGATACCACGCTCACCTGACTTGGACATATAGAGAGCATGCCATTCATTCATGAATGTGTCCATGTCTACTTGTTTATCGTACACCGCCGAAATGTTTGCCAATGCACGCTGCCCGTTGTGCGTCCACCAGTCACCTGACTTTGCATGACGCAAGTGGTCATCGTTGAGGTCGGTAAGAGAAATGAGAGCAGAACGGCGAACACCACCGCAAACAACAATGTCAGCAATTTTGCATACAATGTCATGACATTCCAACGTGGTCAACTTTCTACCACGAGCCTTTTGAAAAATGTTAAGAGTAAATTTGATGAGATCAACAAATGGTTCTGGTCCAGAAGCACGACCACCGAATGTCTTAAGACGCTCACCTGCTGGGCGAACTTTTGATACATCCCACTTTGGAATCTTTCCAGAATACAAAAGCGAAATGATTTCACGATATGCTGAAGCCCAACCAATTTTTGAGTCGGCGACAACAACAGTTGTGTCTGAATCGTGCAACTCTTCTGGAACTTCAGGAAGTTTGTTCGTGTACTTTGATTCAACAGAAAAACCTACACCAGTTCCGCACATCAAAATATACATGATTTCGTCGAATGCTTTTGTGTTATCAATGGCGACATAGGAGCAATTATATCCAGCCACTTGATCTTTTTCCAAAGCAGGTCCAGCAGTCATCAAGCAACGCATTGATGGCATGACTTCGAGATTAATAATTGCTGAACGCAACTCATCCCAAGGAACCTTCTTATTATTGTTTGTTTTGTTCTTAAAATAACTGATGTAGCGATCTACGGTCTCATCCCACGTTTCGCGACGACCAAGTTCATCGTTGAATCTTGCGTAACGTGAAATATGAATAAAATCTTGATAGATACTTGGTAATCTTGTAGCCATGATTGCTCCTTGTTATTCTTTTGTTATAAATTCGTTTGATAGTGGAAAAACCTCAGCAATCACTTTCGCGCATTCTTTAGCAATTTCCATATGTTCCCTTTGAGTGCCATTAGCACTTCGGAGTTGTATATAGTGAATCCAGGATCTTAATGTACCGTTCATGTACATACGAGACATAATTAATCCTTCTGGAAGAACTGCTCTAGCCTGTTCTTTTGCTATGCCGTTTCTTACAGCCCAACGATAAGTGTTTTCTGCAAGCGCAATTAGATCACGTTGACGCGCATCCCATTCATATTGTAGCATGATGTCAACACCATCAACGATAGAATTTTGACGATTCTTCGGATCTTGTAAACGCGCTTGACGTGTTACAAATTTTAGATCGTTTGTCGGGTCAGCATAACGCTGAGAAAATTCTTGAAACGAAAAACTACGATGACGTAGAATTTGTCTGGCAATGTCGCGTGTTGTTTCTATTTCTAAAACAACATTACACAACTCTAGTGGAGACCAATGCTGATGTTTGACCAAATATTTGATCAACTTTTCTGCAGTGTCACTATTTATTTGATTAGAGGGATTGGACACTCTTGCGCAGAAGGCTACAAGGTCCGTTGGTGTGTCCAATCCCTCAAGAACTGGCTTGCTATAAGAAATCAATTTTACTTTCATGATTATTCGCTCGCTACATTAAATACTTGTACTTGTTTTGGTTTAATTTCCTTTGTGCCACCTTGCGCGGCGAGAGTTTGTGCTCGAACGTATGCATCAGTATACTCTGCATGGGTGCTGTCGTCAAACCACCACCACTGATCAAAATAATACTTTGGTTTGCGCTTGTACTCAACATACCACATGTTGTTGTAGTGAGAAAGGCGCACTTGTACTATTGGATTTAAAACAATTTCTAAACCTTGATCTGATAGTGTCATCTTAGCACCTTTTCCAATGCATAAACTTCAGTTTGGCAGACAACCCACTGAATGTATTGTTATCTATAATACTCTTTATTTCTTCTTCTGTCAAGCCATTTTGTATCATATCATTTATATCTTTGCCCTTAGTATTTTCAGGGAAAAGACAAACACTGTAACCTTTATCGATCGACTTCTCAATTTGTTTTACAATGTCACGATTGCGTGGCTCATTATCATAAACAAGAACTACATCTAGTTCTGGAAAAACTGTTGCCACGCCGCCCAAATTACTATCACCAGAGGCAATACTATTCTTGACAAAATAAGAATCAAACTGCCCTTCCAAGACATAGATACGTTCTTGCTTACGCAAGCGATGCAATCCAAACACCTTCTTCTCATCTGTTATTTTGACCGTAACGTAACGAATCTTGGTATCAGACAATGCCCTTCCTGCGACGTTGGTAATCTCACCCTTTTCGTTAGTATAAAGGAGAACTACACGATCGTCGTTTGGAACCTCTTCTTTGCCATGTTCTGGAAATTCTTCATCGAGAAAGTCTTTGAACTTGGAAACAAATAATATCTCTTCCCAATAATTCTTAGGAATCTTTCTCTTTTTTATATAGTCGCGAGCATAGTGCTCTTCGGGTAAATTTGCTACACTATAATGTGTAAACGCTCGCCATGTTCTCTCCAGTTTTTCAGATTCTGCTGAATCTCCTCTGGAGTTGTTGAGAGAAGACTGGAACCTGGAGTGGGCGTTTCCCTTGAGTTGTTCGAAATCAGGCTTTTTGATGTTAGAGCCGTATCCTGTTTCACCAGTTGAGTATCGTTCCAGGATGTACTGCTTATAGGATGTACCATCGACGTGCTCCAGAAACTTCGCAAACGTCGTAGACTTGCCGCAATTGTGGCAGATGAAGAAGTAGTCGTTTGACTTGCGATAAACATAGCCTCGTGCCTTCAGTTTATTTTTCTTCGAATCACCGCAATAGGGACAACGAAAGTTATACAGATCAGTGCTCTTTTGCTTGAACTGTTCTAACTTCGATGATACAAAACCAAGAAATTTTCTATCAATATAAATTGACATAATGTAAAATTATTCACCAACGGACTCATCATTATATACTATTTGATCTCGAAAGGCAACCCGACTCGAGATAAAATCCATCCAACAACAGCAGCGCCACCAATAACAATCCAGCGCCACTTGTTTAAATCTTCGATCTTTTGTTTTTCAACTTCGTGTTGATCAGCCATATCTTTGCGAAGAGATTTAATTTCATCCATGATAGAGACTTCAATCTCTTCAATCTTCTTATGGACTTCACGGAGTTCGTCATTATGCTGCTTCTCAAGTTTATCAAGAGTTCTATCGAACTTCTCATATATTACTGAGAAGAAAGAAATCTTCTCTCTCATTGCAGCGACCTCAGTCTCTATTTTACTGAGTTTGCTCTCAAAGTCAATCATTTTCTTCTATCCCAAAATGGTGTTTTAAAAGATATGCTCTTGTTTTATTATTTTTATTATTGCAAATCTCACCACTCACTTTAGTTTCCCATATAAATGGGAATAATCCATGCACTAATAACATAAACGCCCATTTCCATGCGCGAAATAAATGCTTTACATATGATGTATTATTGTCCTGTAGGTGGGACATTTTGAGTAGGCGCAGGAACAATTGTTTTTAATGATTTAGGTGGAGTCATTAATTCTTTTGGCGGCTCAGGCATTTCAATTTTTGGCACCAAACGTGTTAATGGATTTCCGCATCCAACAAGAAACAAGAAAGAAAGTGCTACAAGATATTTCATTGTGCTGCCTCCTTTTTCTTCCATGGCATATCTGGTAGTTTAATATCTAAACCGCGATCTGCATTTTGTTTGTCAACAGATGCTTTGGTCTCAAGAATCCAAGACTGAAGTGATACCAACTGCTGCGCGTTTTGCAAGCAAACAGAATAATTAGCAAGAACAGTTCCGAGTGCTTGATTGTCTTTTACGGCAGAATCAGTATCATCTGTTGTCATTTCAGGATTAAGTTCCTCACCCTTTACACTCGTGTCGTGTAAGTAAACCCAACCATTTGTGAGATTAAACTTGCCAGGAACTTGTTTTTCTGCAGCATCGCGATAGATTGTCTCTTTCTGAGTGACAACTTTAATCTTGTCAACATACTCAGTGACAACTCGTTCTTTGATGTTGGCTTGTTCTTTTTCAAGTTCAATTTTCAATTGTTCTGCTTCATTTGCAGCCTTTTGAATCATGACTTCGCCTTGATCTGTGCCTTTCTTATAGCCAGCAGCAAATGCGCCGCCGACAATAAAAATCACTGCAAGGATCTTATATGGTAATGGTATAAGCATAATTTAATCTCTTGGCCAAATGTTACTTTCAACTGCATCATTCAACCACATGCTTGCTCCCAATAATTTGGAGTATGTCCAGTATGTGGCATTAGAAAGCCATAAGAATACAGCAGCCAACCACTTGAACAAGTAGATGAACGGGATTGCGAATGGCTCTAATATGAACATCAATCACACCAGCTGGCTTTCTTTTCGCCAAAGTATGCGCGAGCGTGACCATTTTTGATTAGAAGTTCTGAAAGTTTCTGACCATCAATAATAACGTCACCAAGCACACGTCCACCAAACTTGTCGTGCTCTTTCAATTCGATTTGAATTGACTTTGCATTTGCGACTAGGTTTTTGGTGAAGGCACTTGCTGCTTCGGCAGCAGCTGCTTCTTTTGGGCAACCAGCACGCGCTCCTTTTTCTGGAGTGTCGACACCCAAGACACGCAAACTGAGTTGCGGCTTGAGTGGCTTTGGCATGAATGGCGCTTCAAAGACTACAGTGTCACCGTCAGCAACCTTAATGATTTTATAGTCATAAGGGTTCGCAAGCGCAAGCGATGAAAATGTTAGCGCAAATAATGCTATTAACTTCTTCATGCCTTTGGTGCCTTTGGCTTGCGTGCTTTCTTGACTTTCTCAACAGCAACTTCAGCAACCTTTGTTGCCTCAGCCTTTGCTTCAACAGCAACTTCTTTAGCGGCATGTAAAACATCTTTGTGATCGACGACACCATCATCGTTCTTGTCTGGGTCTTTGATCAACTTCCAGGCAATCCAACCAGCAACAACAAGTAGTAATAAAACAAGTAATGTACCCATGATTATCTCCTATTATTTTTTAGCAAATTTTTCTACAACAGTAGTACCAAGTCCAGCAATAACAATCATCATCATTGAATCATACATATTTTTATCGACACTTAGACCAAAAAACATATTTAATAAAAACGCAAGAGCAACCAAAAACGTCGCAAGTGTTGTAATAACACGCTTAGATGAAACAGAACCATCTGCGCCATCGGCGACCATTGATCTTAAACCTGCTAATAGACTCATTTTTTGTCTCCTATTACATTTCTCGCAATTTTTACGAAATCCATATACTTTATCGCGACATAATAGTCATGAGTCAGTATAAGAATCCTATTACGAAAACTCACAATGTATCGCTTTGGTTCATTGCGGAGACATAATGTTTCCATCATTCTTATTTAGCCAACGGATTTTCCCATGCTTTCTGAATCTTCTCGTCGACTTTCTTTTCCAGTTCCTTCAATTTAGCGTCTGTTTCGCGCTCGATCGTTCTCAATCGGGCATTCATATCGCGATCTGTGACGCCAACGAAACCACGAACTTCCTTATCGAGTTCGCGATTGCGTCTTTCGGCTGCATCTACATCGGCTTGGAGGCTATCAATGTCGCCCTTTAGATCTGAACGAACGTCGCGGAGAATGTCGCCGCTCTCGTCGACCATGACAACTGCATTATCGACGCGCTCTTCCATCTTGGTGATGCGCTCTTGGATTGCAGATAGGTCAGGTGCAACATACTCCTGAATCTGTTGCTTCATATCCATGTAATCTTTATAGAACTCAAATGCGCCATAAAGACCGCCCAATACTGAAGAAACAATGCCACCAGCGATCATTAATTTTGCTGGGGTAAAACTGTACCCACCAATGCTGATGACCGTATTTGGATCAACTGCTGCTTCTAGTTTATCTACCTTCTCGTCTAAATCGCTCATTTGTATTGCTCCTTGTCTATACTTTATCTAGTTATAATATAAGCAAATCCAAAAATTATGCCAACAAGCATAAAAAATAAAATTCCTACACAAACCATTAATGTAATTTCTTCTTGCTTTTGCGCGGCTTCAATGTCAGCGCGACGCTTTGCTTGCGCCGCTGCTAATTCCATCTGCGCATGCATTTTTTGAAACTTTACCCAATCATCCCATAATCCAGGTCGTCCAGCAATCAACATATAGTCTTTAAGTTCTTTTTCTTTCCTTCGCACTTCTTCTAATGCAAAAAATTCTTCTAGTCGACTACGCTCATTTGCAGGTGTTTCAATAACTTTCTTTTCTAACTTTCGCTTACCTTCAAAAAACTTTCCTAATTGACCTGCGCAATCACCTAATTCTCTGCCGTTAGAGACAACCTCTTTGATAACCGCATATGCAGCATTGATTGCTGCGAGTTCTGCTAACATTACTTGTACTGCTCTTCGACCATTTTTTTATATGTGTCAGTGTTTCCTTTTTCGAGAAAATACGAACCGCGAACATTATCTTTGATGATTACACCTTTGTAAATATCCTCTGGTTTATAAAACGGCACATCTTGAAGTCTTTGCGAGAGATATGAACTTACATCTGCTTCTGCGCCAATTGCTGCTACGATACCTGATTGATCAGCGTCCATGTAGTTTGCATTAATTGCATCTTGTTGTTCTTTGTTCGCAGCAACTACTTGCTCGGCACGAACTTCAGCATCAGACTTTTCAATTGGTTTTAACACACCAATAATTTCAAGATTCATCATGCTTGGTGGTTGATTAAACGTACTTGCCACGGCAAGTGCTGGATCAATCAATGCATTTGTTGTCTCGGCATCTTTTGCAGACTCATCATCAAACTTTTGCTCTGATGATGCAACAGCCGCCGCAACGATGTTTAGTGCTTCAGCCTCTTGAGCCTCTGCCGTTACTGTTTGATCAGCATTCTCAGCCATCATTTCTTTACCAACATCAAAACTCATTTCAGCAGATGCTTCTGCTTGTAACGTTGCTTCGGCAACTACGGTTTCGGTTGTTGTTTCAGTCGCTTCAGCCAAAACAGTTGATTCTTGTGCCTGCGCTTCTTCAGCCGCTACAGTTTCTTCTGATTGAGTTGCTGTAGATGAACTATCGCTGGCAACCATTGATGCATCGGCTGAAGTTGCTGATACTGATTCAGCCTCTGCGACGGATTCATTTGCAGATGCTTCCGTTCCAGCAAGAGTTGCAGCCAATGCTTCTTGCCCCAACGCTCTACCTGTTTCCAAAAGTTCAGCAGAGGCATCACCTTCATTTGATGCCAAAGCAACTTCTTCGTTTGCTGTTTCGCTTGATGGCGCTGCCTCAGCAACTGCAGTTTCAGAAGTTTCATTTGCAGTTTTTGATGATGAAGAAGATGCAGTAGTTGATGTTGTTTCGCCAGCAACGCTTCCTGCAGCAGTTACATCAGCAGCAATTGATAGCGCAGCCTCAAGAACATCTTTTGAAATTGAGTCAGATAGCACTGATGCCTTTTCTTCGTTTTCTAATGTCTTGGCTACAGCAACAGTTTCAACAACTTCCTCTTCATCATCATCAATTGCTTCTTCATCAGCAAGCAACTCTTCAAGATCTTCATCAATCATTTCTTCATCAGCAATTTCTTCAGCGACAAGAACTTCTTCTGCGACTGAATCGTCTACTGTTTCTTCTTCATCTTCAGTAAATGCATCTGAACCGTCATCTGAACCACTGTCAAATCCAGTATCAGCAAGCATTTCTTCATCAATAGCATCACTTGTTATACTGTCAATAATACAAGTTGGATCAGTTGGGTCAGTGGCGCAATCGACTTCAGCAACAGATGGTGGTATATTACTACCGAATGAGCAACTTTTAACAACACCACCAATTGGATCACTGCCCCAGTCGCCATTAGTACAAGCATACGTTCCTGCTTGAAATTCTTGATAGATGTAAACACCATCAGCACCATATCTTACAACACCTGGTTCAGTGAGTGTAAACAATTCATTTTCACCAGCCAATCTTTCCCAATATAAAAAATCTGTTGGAGGTGGTGCCGCAGCATATGTTAAACTTAAATCAAGACTTCTAACTTGCGGACCATAGTAGCCAGCCCAAAATCTATCATCTTTACCTGTAAAACTAATTTGTATTCGACCAATTTCAGATATATCGTATGGATTAGTAAAACTTATTTCACCGCCAAATAATGTCCAACCATTTGTGGTTTGTCCTAATTGAAAATTAAAATCTTCTAGGATATTGTTGTTTGGATCATAAAATTTAATGGCTGCGGACAACGTACCCCTGCTAAACTCTTGGTTAAAATATTCCCAACTATATTTGAAACTGTTTATTTGAGTTCCGTTTCCTGGAAACTCACTTGTATCAAATAAGTTGTAATTTACTGTGCCCTGCGCATAACCAAATATAAAAGTTCCTGTTTGACTATTATACGCAGGAACGTTACCACCTGACAAACCACCACCACTTGTATTGAAGTTAACGAATCCAGTCCAAGTATAATTTGTTCCCTGTGGTGGAGGGTTCAATGTAGTATAAATTAAATTCTCAGTTTCACCAGTGGGAGGTGATGCTGGAATGTATGGACCAGGAGTGTACTCCTGCGCGAACGCAGGAGCCACTGCTAATAAAAGTAGAGCGAGAAGTCGCTTCATCAGCCACCTACGGAGGCTACTGGAATATCAGTTGATTTTTCTTGCTCTTTCTTTTCCCAAAATTTCCACCACTTCTTCTTGAAGTCTGGACGTTCTTCTTGGTTGCCTGTCCACTCTGTTGTTGCTTCTTTGCCGATTTTACCCATGTATGGGCAAGGTGTTCCAGCCATTTCCATAGCCTTGAACACTCTTTCGTCTTGGCACATTAATGACACAGCAGCAACCTTCATACCCATGTCGTATAGAGTCTTAGATAATTTCAAGCGTTCGCAATTCATATCACGAACTGCCTTACCAGCAGAGACACCGAACACTTGAGTTTGTACAGCGCCAGAAACGCCTGACACACAGACATCTTGGCTGTATGTTGAGATCATTGGAGCGATAGCAGAAGCAGGAGGTGCTTTGATTGTTGTTTCTGTTTTTGTAAAGTTTTCGTTACGATTGATATTCGTATTTGTATTTTCAGTTTTTACATTTGATTGGCTTGTGCTTTCAGACTTGTTAACGTTTTCGTTTTTGTTTACAGCTGTTGATGTGCTTACATTAACATTGTTATTTGTGTTTACGCTAGTGCTATCGTTTTTATTAACATTGGTATTTGTTGAAGTTGAGACGTTGTTGTTATTATTTGTGTTGGTTGAAGTTGATACGTTATTGTTGTTATTCGTATTCACGCTATTTGCATTAATATTTGTGTTGTTTGTGTTATTGTTATTATAAGTCACTTCACCAGATAGGTTGTTATTATTGTTATTTGTGTTCGTAGATGTTGAGGTGTTCACATTGTTATTATTATTTGTATTTGTGCTCACTGATTCATTCGTACTATTATTGTAATTAACGTTCGTATTTGTCGATACGTTGTTATTATTATTTGTAGAAGTGTTAACATTCGTATTTGTGGAAACACTGTTATTATTATTCACGTTGGTATTCGTAGAAACACTGTTGTTATTATTTGTGCTTGTACTGTTCACCGTTGACGTATTCACATTGTTATTGTTATTCGTCGATGTGGTGTTGTTGTTATTATTATATGTCACTTCACCAGACATATTATTGTTGTTGGTGTTGACGTTCGTATTCGTAGACGTCGAATTGTTCGTGTTTACGTTGTTGTTATTATTCGTATTCGTACTTGTAGAAGTCGAATTATTCGTGTTAATATTCGTATTGAGATTCGTATTATTCGTCGTCTCAGTACTGGTATTAACGTTCGTGTTGTTATTCGTGTTTGTATTCGTCGTCGTTGACGTAGTGTTGACATCAGACGTTGAGTTTACAGTTGAAACTGTTGTGGTTTGCGCGAATGCTGCTCCAGAAAGGAGCATTAGACCTAAAGCTGCTATTATCTTTTTCATTGTACCCTCTGATTGTTATAATAACAAAACAATCAACAAGGACAATAATTTAAATTCACTCTTTATAATTAACTGTATTTAGTTATTATTTGTCTTTAAACTGCGCAGTAGGTGCTGTAAAGTTGGCTGTGTAACGAGCATATCCTTTGGTGATGCGAAGGTCGTCGATGTAGCCATAACTTGCAAATGTAGCAGATAATAACCCACCTGGACCAATATTAAGATTACCAGCAGACGCTAAAATGGTATTTGTATATGTGCCTTGCGTTACTTGAGTCCCATCAACAAAAACTTTTACGTTATTGCTTCCAGATCCACTTCTTGAGATTGCAAAATGGTACCAGTCTGCTTTACTTATTGCTGCGGAAATATCCGTTTGTCCGTTTGATCTCCAGCGAATTTCTGATGTTGTCAATCCAATCAAAAAACCATTGGTTTCGTTCACACCCTGCACAATAAAAAAGTCTTCGCCTCCCGCAATTGAAGGTTTTACCCAACCTTCGATAGTGAAATCGCCTTGTAAATCTACTCCTGGCATTTTAACCGATTCGGATATTGATGAGATGAATATACTACCAGTCCCATACTTGTACTGCGCAGTGCTTACTTTTGCGCCACCAACACACTCAAGAACATTCTTCGCTGTTTGATCGAAGATCTGTGCATTGGTGAAATTACAGAGTAGTGATGTGTTGGCGATATTTGTGAGTGGAGCTGTTGGTACAGTAATTGACGCATTACCTACACCGTATACATCGGTGCCTTTGACGAGGCGAAAGTTAGTAAGGTATCCACCAACTGCATATCCGTCGGAAGCCGCGCCAAAGTTAATTCCGTTTTGCCCCGCACTAGTCGGGGAAACTGTGTTTGTTGCAACGCGAGTGCCGTTAATCCAAATGGCAAGGCTGTTTGATCCGTTCCAGCCAATCGCAATGTGATACCATTGCCCACGAGTGGGAGCCCACGTATAGGTGGTTTCATTGGTGCTTGTTCCGCGTTGTTGCCAATACAACGTTCCACCAGAATACAAAAGGTTTGCATAACCTGTTGTTCCGGAACCGTTCAAGCCAAACATAATTGTTACTGAAGGCGCGGTAGTAAAGTACACCCACATTTCAAACGTGTATGCACTTGCACTAACATCAAATGCAGCATTACTCGCTGCCGTCAAATAATCCCCACTCCCATCAAAATACCCACTACCGCCAACATTTGCTGTTGAATATGCTGCTGTTGGAGCAAATGGAGACCATGCTTGAATAGAAACATCACCATTACGAGTAATCGTAAATGCATTCGTAGAGTTATCAATAAATCGATTTGATTGGAGAGTAAGTAATGATGTATTAGAAATAGCAGTTAATGCAGCAGTAGGTGGAGTAAATGCAGATGTATAAACTGCACTACCCTTTACCATGCGGAAGTTAGATATATAACCTGTAAAAGTATAACCTAAATTTGTAGGATCGCCGCCTATTCCCAAAGACGCGGTACTGTTTAAGTTCACGGAATTTGTAACCGAGCCCGTTGATACTCCATTTCTGTATAATACAAGTGATGTACCGCTTCTAACTACAGCTATATGATACCAATTATTAGGAGAATATGTTCCCGAAGATTCTGTTATCACTAAAGAACCATTGACCCAAAGTTCTATTCTTCCACTGGTAGAAAGTGTTTGCATTAAAATAGCACCTGAATCAGTAAACCCCTTTCCAAATACAGTTGCTACCCCAGTACTTGTTGGTTGCATCCAAAATTCAATAGTAAAATCACCACTTCCCATTCTTAAAGCAGCATTGTCAGCAACTGTTAAGTAATCCCCAGTCCCATCAAAATATGCACTCCATCCAGTCTGACTGAACGGACTAAATGTCCCTTGAGTCGCATTACCATTTCGAGTAATTGTAAAATTATTATTCGAAGAATCTAAGAAAGAATGATTATTTCCATTATTTGTTCCATCAGCATGAATCAATAGAACGTTATTTGCAAACAATACACCTTCGCCAGTTGTTACAGTAACGCTGAATGCTCTTGATGATGATTGATTTTGCGCATCAGAAACATCAACAGTAAAATTGTATGTCGTTTCTGATGCTGGCGGTGAACTCATTGTTCCGCTGATGACGCCATTAGAAGCGAGAGAAATACCACTAGGTAGTGAACTTCCTGCTGCAAGAGCGTATGTGAGTGGAGTATCACCAGTCGCAGAAAGGGAAATGCTCCAAGCAGCAGCTGCGTCTTGAGTAGTCAACGTTGCTCCTGTGACCCATGTTGGCTCACCAGAAATTTGTAATCCAGGAACTAGAATTGCTGTTGCACCATCGTCTGGATTTGTGACATAAAGAGGATAGGTTGCAGCAGAAAGAGCAGGAGTTGTAAACCCTACGTTACTTGCGCTGATATATGTCACAGATGGGACAGAAGCATTGTTTACATAAACAGCAACATTCGAATCAAATCCGCTACCATTAATATAAATGGTTTGTCCACCAACAGTGTTCGCTGCAGTATCATCACCAGGATAAATCAAACTTTTTATTTTTGGTCCACCACCAGCAGCAATAGAGTCACTGAGCCCAGTCGCAAATTGTGTTGTAGTAATTGTACCACTAGCGATTGATTTACTACCGTCTAATTTTCCTGGCATTGTATTCTCTTATTAGTATACTGTGACTGACAAACCTGGAACTTTAACAGCAAACCCACCATCTGTGTTTATAACATACACAGCATAATTCGCGGCTGGTAATGCAGGTGTTGTAAATTGTAGATTGCTTGCACTTATATAACTCATCGCTGGGACCGCAGCATTATTAACATAAACATTCGAATTCGCATAAAACCCTGAGCCTGTTAAATATATTGTCTGTCCACCATTCGAGTTCGCGCTAGTATTTGCCCCAGGATATATAATTGTTTTTATTTTTGGACCACTACCAGCAACGATAGTGTCGCTCAATGCTGTTGTAAGTTGTGTTGAAGTAATCGTATTATTTGCAAACGCCTTACTTCCGTCTAACTTACCAGGCATTAATCAACCTCAAGGTGTTGGTTCTGGTGCTGGTACTACAACCCAAGACAATGTTTCTTCATTCCATGAATATGATTGTCCATCGGTTGGCATCGCAACTGGCGCTTCCCATGAACAACTTGTTTCATTTAATACCCAAGAAGCATGTGGTTTTGGTGGAATGAATGCATTGCGCGTAGCATCAAAAGTATATCCGTTACCAGCATAATGCTTACGAAAATTTGCATTGTAACTTGTTTGCTTCCAAGTACCGCCAAATAATCTTTCACAAAATGCAGCGCCAATGTATTCTTTCTCTACGCCATTTGCGTCAGAGGTATCCTTGTTGCCAACAACAATAACTTCTGTAACTATATTATTTTCGTCTAATTTTGCAAAATGTGCCATTAAACTTTATCTCCTAATATCAATTCCGTTAAATTTTCATTTAATCCACATGTACCCTTAAAGAAGGTATTAAATGCCAAACTAATTCTTGTATTCTCAGCCTCAACAGTTTGAACCATATGAGTCAATGAGGAAGGAAATACAACCATCTTTTTAGTTGCAACTTCAAACCACCAAGAATCAGAGTTCGACAAATTCCATTCTTTTGGTTCAAATTTAATTTGACTATATCCTTCTTTAAAAAAATAAATTTTATCTTTCGTCGGATCAGCCTCTATATAAAACACACCAGATAAAAAACTATTTGGATGCGCATGTTTATGATGATATTGACCCTTCTCACTAAAATTCAACCAAGACTGAGTTACATACAATTCTACGTCAGTTTTTGGTGCATAAATTTGTTGAAAATATGTATTAACAGAATCCTCAATAAATTTATTCAATCCCTTCAACTGTTTTTTTCGTAAAATATAATTATCTACACTCGTTGTATTTCCCTGGTTTGGTCTTTTTTCCTGCTTTAGAACAAAATCAATTTCTGCTTTAGTCAATTCACGATCTAGTTCAAACATTCCAACTGTCGTTGGAAAAATATTATATAAATTCACGCAGCACTCTCCTCTATCATTTTAGCGTACACACCAATTTCTTCTAATTGCTCTTTAGTCCAAATAGTATTTATAGAATCTTCAAAATCTTTAATTTTTTGCATTGTTTCTTCAACTTCTTCTACCGAAGGTTTTGGTCTTTCGTCATCCCAACGTGTAAACCCAACACCACCAGTCCATTCCCATTTTGCTCCTGGGCGAAGAAGTTCTATCGCACCATTAATACCATAAAATCTATAAATTTTTGCTATATTTTCCATAATATTCACCTTTATTAATTATTCAACATATGCAACCCATTTATTTATTGGGCAACTTTCTGCAGCATCTCTTGTTTTCATTAGAAGTAAATGATCATTTATTTTACAAACTAAATCTGGGTTTCTAATCTCAGAGTGCTCACATGTTCTACATGTATCATATCTTTGAAATTGTACATTTGCTGGTGATAGTGTGATCATGAGAAATTCCTGTTAAATGATAGTCATGTATACTCTTGAGATGCCATTGGCGCTTGGAGTTCCTGTATTGCCAGCATCACCTCTGTTTGGATCTGAGCTGTTTCCTACGGTGGTTCCTGAACCAGAAAAATGAGTTACTGCGGTTGCACGACTTAAATTTGTTGTGTTACTGCTGGATCCACCACCACCACCTCCGCCAGCGATACAACATAGCATTCCCCCACCGCCGCCGCCGTAGTATCCACCACCGCCACCGCCACCAGTACCATTGGTGTATGTTCCACCAGAACCACCGAATAATGCTGCACCTGCAGTTCCTGTGCCTGCAGGTGCTGTGCCTGGACCAGCGCCACCACCACCCGCTTGTGATCCACCGCCTGCAGTGGTGCCTGGGTATCCACTGCTTGATTGTCCACTTGGATATCCACCAGCACCACCAGTGGCTCCTCTTCCACCAGTGTCGTAAGCAGCACCGCCACCGCCACCTGCTATAAGAATTGTATTTGCATGAACAACGGTGCTTCCATGAAATATGCCAGCATAGTTTCCACCCTCACCTGATGCTCCAGCTTGACCGCCAGTATTACCACCACCAAAGTGAACGTTAATTGTCTGGTCTACTGTAAATATGAGTGTTGCCATTAACGCAGCACCAGCACCACCAACATAGTCGACTGTGTTAGATCCACCAGCACCCCACATTTTTACGTTAACATTAAACGATTTTTGTGGCGTTAGCACATAACTTCCGTTACTTGAACTGATGTTTAATGCTCCGTCAACATTAAAGTCCCATGTGGTTTTTCCTTCGAATGCTGGGCTAATTGACACAGAATTTGCAGTTACAGCAGCTCCTGGCCAATTGCTTGTTTGTCGACCAAATCGAAAATCTTCAACGCTGAATACTCTTCCAGTTGTTGATATTGTTACTGGAGTTTGATTTGCGCCGATAATATTAAAATTATTTCTAATTCTCATAGTTAGGAAATTGTCTCATAACTTGCTGTAATTGTTACAGACGCATTTGCACTGACATTTGCCTGCAGCACATCACCTTCTAGCATATAGATAGACATATCCTTTGCTAAAAGAACCAATGCTGAGGTTGCTGGAATACTAACATTGCCGCCCAAAAAATATTTTGTAGAACTTCTGTCTACGACAACATTTGCCAATACTGTACTAGCAGAATAGTTGCTCAATATAATATTATTTAATTTATGCACAGTTCCACTTGCCGCGCTGTTGGTAAGCACATTCGTTGTTGCAGTGGTAAGATTATTTAATGCTGTATTGCCGTAAATTGATGCTACAGCCACTATATTAGGATTAGCCATTTTATCCTCCGAAGACAATAGACATTGCTATTGCTTTTCCTGTTGTTACTGTTACTGTTGCATTTGATCCTGCTGCTGTATACACATCGATCACTGAATTAGCATCTGGAGCAGATGTAAACGAAAGAGTTGTATATGATACATTGTATTCATTATTTCTTTGTAAAACTCTATCTACATAAACAGAGCAATGATCTTCATTTATCGGGATTACAGTCAGTATAAAGTTTGTATTCGATCCATCACCAACAAATGAGTCTCTTGTAATTCCAAGATTTACCGTTCCATCTACGACGTAAATAGACCACGCATTTGCAGCTGAATTGTATTTCCACGTACGATTGTTGTAGGAATACGTTTCATTGTTGACTGGTGAATTTGGAAAATTAATTGGCATTTTCTAATGCGCCTCTGTGTATTGTTGTATTTATTTTACGCATTAAGTTTAATTATAACAACACCTGAGCCACCAGCGCCACCACTTACAGATACAGTTGGAGCGTTATAAGGATAACCTCCTCCACCTCCTCCGCTACCTGTATTTACAGTACCAGTTCCAGCAGCGGTTGGTGAAGTTGATCCAGCACCACCACCGCCGCTGCCTCCAGCACCTGTGCTAAATGGTCCGCAACATCCAGGACCTGTGTTCCATCCGCCGCCTCCGCCACCTCCTGCGCGAGTTACCGATGTTCCTGTAATTGTTGATGCTGCTCCAGCACCACCATTTCCAGAAAAACCACCATACTGACCACTTACTCCACCATCACCACCAACAGCACTTGCGCCGCCACCGCCAGCACCTTGCGTAAAACCGTCCTGATAGCCAGGAGAACCACCACCTCTAAATCCTTGAGCTGGTGATGTTGATGGAACATTCCCTAAACCATAAGTCGCGCCAGTTCCACCACCACCAGAACCTCCATCTCTTCCAGCGGTATTGGCTCTTCCGCCACCACCGCCACCACCAGCAGAAGTTATAGTATCAAAAATAGAACTGCTGCCATTGGCGCCTCTGCCGTTATCAGCAAATCCAGGCGAACCTGCTCCACCAGCACCACCAGCACCAACTGTAATCGTGTAGGTATTGCCAGCAGTTATTGGATATGATGTTCCTGTTCTATATCCGCCAGCACCACCACCACCGCCAGAACCAGATCCGCCACCGCCGCCACCGCCGATAACTAGATAATCGACAGAAGTAAAGCCTGTTGGACAAATCCATTCTGCTGTTGAACTGAAGATTTGGACTTGACCAGTTTCAATTGGTATACCATATTTTAGAATGACAACACCAGAACCGCCAGCTGCTCCTGCTCCAATTGGTTGGCCATCATTATTGCCGCCTCCGCCTCCGCCACCACCTAGATTGGCTGTTCCAACGGTTGCCACAGTCCCTGGATAAACTCCACCATTTCCGCCACCGCCTGTGCCGCCAGGACCAGGACTATTAGCACCGCCACCGCCACCGCCAGCATAAGTTGTTGACGTTCCTGTAATCGAAGAAGCAGATCCATTACCACCACCTTGAGCAGTAGCAGCAGCACCAGCTCCTCCTCCTCCACCACCATAATATGGTGCACCGCTTGCGCCAGAAGCACCATTGTTTCCTTGTGATGGTGATGTTGATGGGGTGTTACCTGCGCCACCTGATCCACCATTAAATTTGCCACCACCACCAGAACCTCCACTTAGACCAGGTATACCCTGTGTGGATCCGCTCGCGCCACCGCCACCGCCACCACCTGCAGAAGTAACTGATGGGAAAATAGAACTTGATCCGTTTGATCCTGAAGTGCTAGAACTACCTGCTCCACCAGCACCTACTGTAATTGTATATGTTGTTCCAGCAGTAACTAATAAACCTGTTCCTGTTCTAAATCCACCAGCACCGCCACCACCACTTCCACCAGAATTTGGTCCTGCATTTCCACCACCACCGCCACCACCGATAACTAGATAATCAACAGAAATAACACCTGTTGGACAAACCCATGTTCCAGATTCTTTAAAGGTAACAATAACAGTACGGCGCAACGATGCATCGCTGATAAAATTATAATGACGCATCTCATTAATGTCATGTAAAGACCAAATACCAACTGTGTTGGCAGGAGTTTCGCTTTTTAAATTTCTTTTTCCGAGGAAAATTGTATTATTCATAACTCTTTAACTTGTATTAAGTTATTTGTAGTAAACTGATTGTAACATCAATATGGCTGTTTGCTGATGCAAGTCCAGAAATATAGTCTCCTGCTTCAAGAACAAGTTTTCCAGTGAGAAATGTCGTGGCAGAATCTGCAGGAACAGGAACTGTTCTTGTTAGATACTTCTTAGTTGCTGCGCTGCTGTCTGTTGCGAACATCGTTATATCTGCAGAGTTAGCACCATCGCTATTCGCTGCTTGACTCAATATGAGTATAGATGTTGTATTTGCTGGTGACACATAGACGTTTGCTTCCGCAGTCGTCAATGTTTGATTCACCATTTTAAATGTTTCTGCCATTTTATTCTCCGATTATGATATGGCGATTACTAAACCTAACGATACTCCGCCAGTGCCACTCGCGCCTTGTACGCCAAGAGTACCTTGTGAGCCTACAGTTCCTTGGATTCCTTGGCTTCCAATAGTGCCTTGCGCACCTGATCCAATAGTGCCTTGCACACCTTGAGGACCAGTAACGCCCTGGAGTCCTGGTGGACCAAGTTCTATCCATTGATCACTGTCGCCATCATTGATATACTTATACAATGCTCCAGTATCAGGATTAAACCATTCATCACCAACAGCTGGAGAAACTGGAGCAGTATTTGTAGACGCAAATCCAGTTGATCCTATCGTTTGAATAATCCAGGCGCCAGACGCTGAATTATAAACCCATGAACGACCACCATACGAATAAGTTTGATTATTTGTTGGTGAATTTGGAAAATTAATTGGCATAGTTTATTTTATCTCTAAAATTTTAGATATTTATTTTACGCATTAAGTTTAATTATAACGACACCAGAACCGCCAGAAGCGCCATTTGTAGAGTTACCTCCACCGCCACCTCCTCCACCGAGATTAGCAGTTCCAGATGTTGCTGCAATTGAAGATGATCCATTACCTCCACCACCAGAGCCACCAGTTCCAACAGTAGCTGGAGCAGCTGCAACAACACCACCACCACCTCCACCAGCATAGGTCACTGATGTGCCAGAAAGAGATGATGCAGTTCCAGTTCCGCCATTACCTCCTGCAGAATTAGTTCCATTTGAACCAACAGCACCTGCACCACCACCACCTGCACCACCATAATTAGGCGCATTACCACCTGATCCACCATTATTTCCTTGTGATGGTGATGTTGATGGTGTGTTGCCAGTGCCTGCATTTGATCTATTTGCTCCTCCTCCACCTGATCCACCACTTGCTCCTGCTGCAGGTGCATTCGGTAATGCTGGACCATTTGAACCACCACCACCACCGCCATTAGAGGTTATTGTACTAAATGTTGAATTCCCGCCAGAACTTCCTTGCGCTGTTGTTGATGATCCTGCTCCTCCAGCACCTACTGTAATCGTGTAGGTATTGCCAGCAGTAACTGATAAGCCAGTGCCAGTTCTAAATCCACCTGCTCCTCCACCACCAGCACCAGTAAATCCTCCTCCACCACCACCAGCAACAACGAGATAATCAACAGATGTGACACCTTCTGGGCAAATCCATTCGGCTGATGAGTTGAATACTTGTGCACCTGTTCCTGGCATTGTGTATTTAAGAATAACGACACCAGAGCCGCCAGCAGCACCAGCGTTCGCAATATTGCCGCCACCACCACCGCCACCACCTAAATTGGCTGTTCCTGCTGTTCCTGTGCTGCCGCTACCAGCACCGCCGCCACCAGAGCCACCTGCACCACCAGTACTATTTCCACCACCACCACCACCTCCTGCGCGAGTTACTGCCGTTCCTGTAATGGTTGATGATGCTCCAGCACCACCAGCACCACCAGCAGCATTTGGTGCATTTCCACCAACAGCCCCTGCGCCTCCGCCTCCACCGCCACCAAATCCTGGTCCGCCTGGTGCTGGTGAACCATTTCCTCCAGCATTTCCTTGTGATGGTGATGTTGATGGAGTATTTCCTGGATATCCGAAACCAGATGGTCGACCACCACCGCCTGATCCACCAGCAGCAGCATCTCCAGTTGGATATCTGCCTCCACCACCACCACCATTTGATGTTATAGTGCTAAAAATTGTATTTCCGCCAGGAAATCCAATAGTACCGCTCGGAGCAACGCCAGTTCCACCAGCACCACCAGCACCTACTGTAACTGTGTAAGTGTTTCCAGCAGTGACTGATAGACCTGTTCCTGTTCTGTAACCACCTGCTCCTCCGCCACCCGAAAGAGTACATCCACCTCCAGCTCCACCAGCAATCACAAGATATTCAACTTCAGTGACGCCTGTTGGTGCAGTCCATGAACCAGATTGATTGAATACAAGAACAACAGTTCTAGGTGGCGCCACAAAATTCCATAATGGATTATTGATTCTGCCAGGATTTAATGCATTGTATTTGCCCGTCGGAGAGTATCCGAGAGCAGTTAAAGATGCTAATGAAAAAACTTTAATAGCCATATTAGGTAATTTCTACACCAAAGACGCTAAACGAAACATTACTATTTGCTGAATAAACAGAAACCACATCGGTATTTCCTAAAGAAAGACCAAGAGAAAGAGCAACTGTATCAAGTGCAGTTACAGTTGAATCGTATGCAATATAATGTTGATTTGCTAATGCTGCTCCAGCTGGCTGTACGGCAAGACGATATGTAATATTTGCGTTGTTATTTCTGTTTGTAACTACAATAGAAGAAACAACTGCTTGCGTACTTGCTGGGACAGTGTAAACATTTGCGGTTGTTGCTGCGTTTGGAGCAGATTGACCTAATACTTTATATGTTTGTGGCATTTAAAATTACCTTATTATAAGCCAAGTAAAAATGGATGGAATACTTCAGTGACTGCAGCTCCTTGAACACCCTGAACACCCTGCGCACCTATTGTGCCTTGAACACCTGCGCCTGTTGTTCCAACTTCTGCCCACTGATTGCTGTCTCCATCGCTAATATATTTAAGCAAGACACCAAGATCGGTGTTGAACCATTCATCGCCAGAAGCTGGTGATACTGGAGCAGTGTTTCCAGAAGTAAATGTACCGCCACCACCGCCACCGCCTGTAATTGTAACAGTGACATCATTGTTTGAGTTGCTCGCAGTGACTCCAGCACCAACAAAGTTAATACTTGCAACATTTGTTGTTATATTAGAGCCTTCATCTTTGATTGTAATTGCAGCTGCGCCACCACCGCCACCACCAGAGGCACCTTGAATTCCTTGGATACCTTGTACACCTGTGCCAGTCGCACCTTGAGTGCCTGCTCCAGTGGTTCCTTGTGCTCCAATTGTTCCTTGAGTGCCTGTTGTTCCTTGTGGACCAAGATCAGATATATTAATTGGTCCACCCATTGCTGAGTGATTTTGGCAGACATAATATAATGTGCTAGGTGCATTATATGGAACTGCAAATGTTATTGCTCCAACCTGCGCGCCGCCATTCGTAACACCAGTGCTGTAAGTATTTCCAGCATTGTAAGCACCAGAACTTGTCTGGAACCAGAAAGGATGCCCAGAAGCATTTACATCAAAAATATAAGTAAATCCACGCAACAGATTTAGTGTTGGATTATTTGATCCATCAATTGTGTAAGCACTAGAACCACTGTTTGTAACAGTGTATGTTCTTGCGCCGAGAGCACCTTGTGTGCCTTGCGTTCCAATCGCTCCCTGTGATCCTATTGTTCCCTGCGAGCCTACTGCACCTTGAGTTCCTAATGTTCCTTGAGAACCATTAGTTCCTTGAGTTCCTGTTAGACCTTGTGAACCTACAGCACCTTGAGTTCCTAATGTTCCTTGTGAACCTAATGCGCCTTGCGATCCTATAACACCTTGAGAACCTACAGCACCCTGAGTTCCTAGAGTTCCTTGAGTCCCTAATGTTCCTTGTGAACCAATAACACCTTGTGTTCCTAATGTTCCTTGAGAACCTACAGCACCCTGAGTTCCTAGAGTTCCTTGTGATCCTTCAATTCCTTGAGAACCTATTAGACCTTGTGATCCAACAGTTCCTTGAGTTCCTAATGTTCCTTGTGTTCCACTGGCTCCTTGTGTTCCAGTTGTTCCTTGCGCACCAGTGTCTCCCTTATCACCAGTGCGAACAAATGTAATAATAACGTTTGTTGAGTTTGGTAGTGCGGTTATGCCTGCTGTGTGAGCAATCGGAACGGAGAAATAATTAGGAAGTTCGACATGCAAACCTGTGATATTAAAGAACGCAAATTCAAGAACATTTGCAGTGTTTGCAACTTTAAATGTTCCCTTAATTGAAGAAGTTGAATCATCAATTGTTTGCAAATAATTAAACACATTTGCTGTAGATTGATCAATGAAATCAATAAACAATGCATTTGCTGAAGAGAATGTTGTATTATTAAATTTAAGATTTCCGTTGCCTGGATCTGTGTTTGCAGTGTCAGTTAGATACGCATAATCAAAAGTTGCACCACCGAAGTCACCAGTGTCGCCCTTTACGCCTGTTGTACCTTGTGTTCCAATTAAACCTTGGGATCCAATTGTTCCCTGTGATCCAACTGTTCCTTGAGATCCATCAGTTCCTTGAGTTCCTGTTAGACCTTGTGAACCCACAGTGCCTTGTGAACCATTAGTGCCTTGCGATCCTACTGTTCCTTGCGTTCCTTCAGTTCCTTGAGATCCTGTAGTTCCTTGAGTGCCGTTTGTTCCTTGTGAACCAGTTGCGCCTTGAGATCCTGTTAGACCTTGCGTTCCTTCAGTTCCTTGAGATCCTGTAGTTCCTTGAGTGCCGTTTGTTCCTTGTGAACCTACAGTACCCTGAGAACCTTCAGTACCTTGTGAACCTGTAGTTCCTTGAGATCCTACTGTTCCTTGAGTTCCGTTTGTTCCTTGTGAACCCACAGTGCCCTGCGAGCCTACTGTTCCTTGTGATCCTGTTGTTCCCTGAGATCCTGCAGTACCCTGAGAACCTTCAGTTCCTTGCGAACCAGTGACACCTTGAGATCCAGTTAATCCTTGCGAACCTGTTAGACCTTGTGATCCAATTAAACCCTGCGATCCGTCAGTTCCTTGCGAGCCTGTTGTTCCCTGTGAGCCAGTGACGCCTTGAGATCCAGTTAATCCTTGCGAACCTGTTGTTCCTTGAGTTCCGTTTGTTCCTTGTGTACCTGTTGCTCCTTGCGATCCTACTGTTCCTTGGATTCCAGTATCACCATTTCTTGATATATTAAATCCTGTTAGATCACCATCGTCTATTGCATCAGAAGATATTGAAAGTGTTGTAACTCCAATCTCATAATATCCAGTTTTCTTTGTAATATTATCAACTTGAAGATACCATCTTTCAGTTGCCGCAGAACCACGAAGGCTCAAGAAACCCTTTGGTGTTGCTGATGAGTTGAATACTTGACTTATGAATGGATAAACATTAGCACCAGCAACATCATTATCATCTAACCAAATTTTTGTAATTGCTGATTGTGTGTTAGGATTATCGCAGTGGAATGATTGAGAATCTGGTGCAGTGTCTGTTGTTTTTGCAGTATCAAAGGTGTAGAAGAAGAATCCGCCGACAGCACCAACAGAACCTGTAGTACCTTGTGTACCATCAGTTCCTTGTAAACCTAATGTTCCTTGTGCGCCTGTTAATCCTTGAGATCCAGTTAAACCCTGCGAGCCTACTGTTCCTTGTGATCCTGTTGTTCCCTGTGAACCAGAGACGCCTTGAGATCCTACTGTTCCTTGAGTTCCCTCAGCTCCTTGAGATCCTGTAGCACCTTGAGTTCCATTAGTGCCTTGCGATCCTACTGTTCCTTGTGCGCCATTTGTTCCTTGCGCACCAGTTGTACCTTGTGATCCAGATCCTGTAGTACCTTGTGTACCATCAGTTCCTTGTACGCCACTAGATCCTTGCGAACCAGTCGCACCTTGAACTCCAGTATCACCCTTGTCACCAGTTCGAACAAACGTAATGACAACATTTGTAGAGTCAGGTAATGTTGTTACGCCAACAGTATGAGCAACAGGAATAAAGAAGTAATTTGCAACATGACCATGCAAGCCATTAATATCAAAAAATGCAAACTCAAGAACGTTTGCTGTATTCGCAACTTTAAATGTTCCCTTAATCGTTGATGTTGAATCATCAATCGTTTGGAGATAATTGAAAACGTTTGCAGCACTTTTATCTAGGAAATCAATGTATAATGTTGTTGCTGATGATAGTGTGGTGTTATCAAATTTTAAATTTGCTGTTCCAGGATCTGTGTTTGCTGTATTCGTTAAGTAGATGTAATCGAACGACGCACCACCAAAACTACCAGTGTCGCCCTTTAGACCTGTTGTTCCCTGTATTCCAGTTAGACCTTGGGATCCAATTGTTCCCTGTGATCCAACTGTTCCTTGAGATCCATCAGTTCCTTGTACACCAAGTGTTCCTTGTGAACCAATAACTCCCTGAGAACCATTAAGACCCTGAGATCCAATTGTTCCCTGCGCTCCTAATGTTCCTTGAGATCCTGTTGTTCCTTGAGATCCAATTAAACCTTGCGCACCTTCTGTACCTTGCGAACCAGTAACTCCCTGAGAACCAGTTAATCCTTGAGAACCTGTTAAACCTTGAGATCCAATTGTTCCTTGTAAACCATCTGTTCCCTGCGTACCTGTTGATCCTTGAGAACCAGTTGTTCCTTGTGATCCTGTTGTTCCTGTTGAACCATTTGAACCAGTAAGACCTTGAGATCCAATCGTTCCCTGCGAACCGTCAGTTCCTTGAGTTCCTAATGTTCCTTGAGAACCTGTTAAACCTTGAGATCCAGTGGTTCCTTGTGATCCTATAATACCTTGAGAGCCTATTGTTCCTTGAGCACCTAACGAACCTTGAGTTCCATTAGTACCTTGCGATCCTTCAGCACCTTGAGATCCAGTGACACCCTGAGATCCTGTAGTTCCTTGTGAACCAAGAGTTCCTTGAGTTCCCAGTGCGCCTTGTATACCAGGATTTCCTAGTGTTCCTTGAGTACCAATAACACCTTGAACGCCTTGAGAACCAATTGCTCCTTGCGTCCCTGTCCCAGTTAAACCTTGTATACCAATTAATCCTTGCGTTCCTTCAGTTCCTTGAGATCCAGTAGTTCCTTGGGTTCCGTTTGTTCCTTGTGTACCTGTTAATCCTTGAGAACCAATTGTTCCTTGAGCACCACTTCCTGTAGCACCTTGCGTACCGTCAGTTCCTTGTGTACCTGTTAATCCTTGAGAACCAATTGTTCCTTGAGCGCCACTTCCTGTTGTTCCTTGTGTTCCAAATGTTCCTTGAACACCCTGAACACCTTGCGATCCCAATGTTCCTTGAGGTCCAACAGCACCTTGAGCGCCTATAGCACCTGTTGCACCAGCAAGATTAACTTCCCAATTGTTGAAACTTCCAGAACCACTAGTGGTCGTCACATTAAGACTTAATTCACCAGTTGATTCATTATAATCTGTAACAACACCTTCCATGTAAATACTGGAAGTGTTAGCAACTCTTACTTCTTGAGAAATCGAGTATGCTAGATCTGCTGCGATAGTGAGTAATTTGATACCTTCAGAAATCGACAACGTTGTTGTACTTACAGTTTGATACGTATCTCCAGCTAAACCAATTAATCCTTGAGCACCAAGAGTTCCTTGAGATCCTAAAGTTCCTTGCGATCCTCGAGTTCCTTGAATGCCTTGAGTACCTTGTACTCCGAGGGAACCTTGCGTTCCTTGCGAACCTTGTGTTCCAGTTAAACCTTGGGATCCTTCTGTTCCTTGAGATCCTATTGTTCCCTGCGCACCTGTTGATCCTTGTACACCAAATGCGCCTTGAGATCCAGTAACACCCTGAGATCCTGTAGTTCCTTGTGAACCTCCAGTTCCTCCAGTTCCTTGCGATCCTGTGTTTCCTTGAGTTCCTGTTAATCCTTGTGAACCTGTAGTTCCCTGTGATCCAGTTGTTCCTTGATTACCAATCGCGCCTTGGGAACCTGTTGTTCCTTGCGTCCCATCAACGCCTTGAGAACCAATAGTTCCTTGAGCACCAAGAGTTCCTTGAGTGCCATTTGCGCCTTGCGTTCCACTAGCACCTTGAGAACCAATAGTTCCTTGAGCACCAAGAGTTCCCTGCGCTCCTAATGTTCCTTGAGATCCTGTTGTTCCTTGTGGACCACCTGATGGACCTTGTAAACCTGTAGATCCTTGTGGACCTGTTGTTCCTTGTGTTCCAACTTTAATGAGAAGTGAAGTAGCAGCCCATGTATCAAGAGTGCTAGTCGTAAATAATGCTTGATTATATCTTAGATAAACACCACTATATGTTTTTGCTCCTGCTGGAACAGAAATTTCTTTGAGCGTCCAAGTATTTCCAGTTTGATCAGCAACAGCAGATGTGTGCATTGTTGTCCATGTATTACCATCTGCGGAATACTGAACTAGGAAATCTTCATTTACATCAGGTGATTCACCCCAATTACCATCCAATCCAGCATTAACATAATAGTACGCATAATCAACGAACACCAAGAAAACTTTATTCTTAGTAGTAACTGTTCTGTTTGATATTCCATCAAATTTTATAATTGATGCGGAACTTGGAACAACTGCTGTGGTACTTAAACCTGAGACTGAATTTACTGTGGTTACAGTTGCGCCAGAGCCAACATTTAATGTTGTTTCTGCGCTGAGGTCAAGTAACGCATAACCTGTTGTACCAGTAAATCCTTGTGTACCTTGTACACCTTGTGCTCCACTTCCTGTTGATCCTTGCACACCGAAAGGACCTTGTGTACCTGTTGCGCCTTGTGTACCTGTTGGACCTTGGAAAGTGCCCATGTCGACATACAATCCTTCTCCTGTATATGCATACAAATGTGGAGTAGGAATGCCGTCTAGTACAACATATGAATCACCAATATTTGGTGTTGGTGAAAGTGGTAGATTGGTGTTTGTAGAAACTGATCCTTTTAGAATCAATGTACCTGCTGAAACACCACCGATCGTTGATCCTGCTGGCAAACTAATTGCTGTGCCATCAGAGGACATTGAAACGCCACCGAGATTGATTGTTGTACCAGAAAGATACAAGTCTCTCCATCGGTGCGTAGGACTACCCAAGTCGTAAACTTCATTCAATGATGGGACGAGATTACCAGCAACATTTGATGTTACTCTCAATACACTCGCATTAAGAGTTGCAACGTTTGCTGATGTTGCATTTATTGTTGCGACATTCGTAATAGCAAAATTATTTGCGTCTAGATTTGCTGTGAGTGAACCACCAGTTAATATTCCACCACCAATCGCACCCTGAATACCAGCTAAACCTTGAGAGCCTGTTGCTCCTTGTACACTGGCGCCAGTTGTTCCTTGTGCGCCTAATGCTCCTTGAGCACCTAGTATTTGACCTGCGTTAATATATCCGCTTTGTGTTGATGAATAGATATAAAGATTGCTGTCTTCAATAACAATATATCCATCACCATCATTCGCAGAAGGTGGTAGATCTGAAATTAGGCTGACTGTTCCTGCAACTTGTAATCCGCTGCCAGTATTACCCCTGACACCTTGTATTCCTTGTATTCCAGTGCCAGTCGTTCCTTGACTACCCTGCACACCTTGCGAGCCATCTTCTCCAATATGACCTTGTGCGCCTGTAGCACCTTGCGCACCACTTGGACCAGTGGCACCAACTGTTAACGAAACAAGTCTATTTTGGCTATTATTTGTAATCTTCATCTATTATTATGCTACCTTATCTAGTAACTTGTGGCGTTACAGTGACAATTCCTTCCAAGATACGGTTTGTGGTTCCGCTTTGCAACATCTTTAAATCAAACAAATATCTTCCAGCTTTAATATTAGCAGTGTTAGCAGCATCAATACCTAAAATTATATCGCCATTGGCTGAATTCGCTTTTGTAACAGTTATATTAGCGGTTATATTTGACGAAAAGTATGATTTGCGGATTTGGCATGTGAATATGGCATTAGCCACGTTCATCGCAGAACCGTCGTCATTTGCTAGAGTAAGGTCAGAAGAAAACGTGGTTCCCTGATCTAAAGTTATTTCTGCATATGCCATTTAAACTTCTCTTTATATTACAATATTTAGGGTTGTTGTTAGTTTACTGCATAAAAAACCGCATTTTGTATTATTTATATTAACAAAATTCCTAGTAAATCTCACGCCACTGCAAGGCTGCACCGACTGATGCAGTTTGATTTCCTGCTGTGGTAATTGTTCTAACTACGACTACATAAACTTCTGAATCTGTTGAGTCGAAATTCTGAACAATGATATTTTTCTTTGCCGCAGTCAATGCGCCTGATGCAACTGGAGAAAGGGAGTTCTGAGATGCGCCAGCAGGTACAAATCCTGTAGCAAATGACTCACCATTAGTAATGGTATCTGCATTGATACAGTACTCAACACCGCTTGATGGTGAAGCAGAAGTCCAAACAAGAGCACCAGTAAGATTAGCCAAATATGATGTATTTGCAAGTTTACGCACTTCGTAAACGATACTATTTGTTTCAGCATGCAGAGCAATTTGATTTAAACGAACGCTGATTCGATTTGGAAATCCTTGGAAAGCATTTTTAAGTCGAATTGCAACTAATGGAAGTTCAGTAGCCGAAGGTGTTCTTGTTGAACGATTATTTGCAGTGATTGCAAAATCAATACCTGATTCAATATAACCGCCTTCGCTGGCGACAGTAGAACAAATCTGTTCCATCGACCCACCAGTTCCTGCTCCAGTATTGCGAATCTCGCATCGAACTGGAAGGTTTGGATTTGCGATATAAACCTCATCAAGAACATTTGAATGAAGGTACTCATGAGCAATAATTACTTTACCATTATGAACAAATCCGCAACGAACACGACCAACACCAAGCCACTGAAAGTCTGTATAGGTTAATTGAGTTTTGGTGATGTCTAGATTAAATCCGCTCAATCCTGTTCCATCACATTTATCAACATTCCAATCTGATTGTGGAACACGACGCTGGTAAGTATACGGTGCGCCATTAATTGTTGTAACTACATTGGCTTCATTTGCTGTATTGCCAGTATATGAACGAATAACCCAGTTGAGCGTCTGTGTCGTATTTGCGACTAGATTTCCATTTGCTGTATCACTTCCCACTTGTTCGAAGTAGATACCATCTCGATCATCGAAATATCCAGTCCTTTTCGTTACATTTCGATCTGGTGCACCAAAATTGAAAGAAGAAAAGATTAATTGACTCTTTCCTGGTTGATAATGGTGATAGAATTTAGTTTGGTGAATTGCATAAGCAGAAGAATTACTATTTGTAGAGAGTGTTGCTTGTGCTTTATTTTGTTCAAATGTAACTGAGCCATTTGAAGTGACATCCAAAAAGTTTGGATCGATTGCAAAGAGATGTTTATAATCACCGAGTGTGAACAACTCAGAAACACGAGTACGACCAAACGCATCTGGTGAAATACCTTTGACTTCTAATCCGTCACCAACGGCTGTTACGGGAAACGGATTACTTGTCGCAACAATCGCATTTGCGTTTAGAACATTTACATTTTTATTATACAGATAAGTCATTAGATAATTCTCCAAGAATCTCCGCGATATAACATGTGAACTGCACCGTTATTAATCGCAAGAATAAATCCGTTTGCGTCGTTATCGACTTTTGCAGTCACTGTGATATTATGAGTCTCGCAGTTTCCAGATTCATCTTTGATTACTACTTCTCGACCAGAAGAAATTCCTGCAGGAATCGTAATCGTAACAGGACCAGCATAATTAATACCTATGTAATAATCTGAATCGATTACTGTGTATGTATTTGTGGTGACGAGTGTTGTGTTGTGGATAATTTCGAATGGATTAATTTCATCCATTACGAACCATCCATCTTGATACTTCATATATCGACCGTTAGCAACGGTTGATTTATCTAGATCGTCTTGATCAATAATTCGAACAGCACCTGTTCCACCACCACCCCATGATAATGTTGAGATTTTTTGCATCATCTCAGCAATGGTGCGCCGCATTCCTTCTAATTCTTTATCTCTATATACAAAATTATTTGCGTTTGCCTTCTTTGTATCAAGAACATTAATAACCTGTTGAACAAGTTCTTCTTTTGGTAAAACCTCAACTGCTGGTGGAGCAGGAGGTGGTGGGTCTGCTTCTTTTATTAGAACAACTTCTTGTGGTGGTTCTTTTTCTTCTTTAATTTCCTCTTTAAATAAAACCTTGGCAAATTCTTCTTCTCGACGAATCGACTCAACCAGTTCTTGGTCAACTGGTTGACCGAACGTCTTCATCATTTTGACGAGAAGTTTTTTCTCCTCAAGAGTTTTCATTTCACACCACGAAGCCAGGTTTATACACTGTCTTTCCGCTCACGCTCACTGCTGTTAAAATTTGTTTACGATTCTTTCCCTCTGAATAAGAAGCATGGACCCATCCAGAATTTGGACCTTCTTTTGGGTCATAGAATTCTAGTATGATTTGATCAAACTCGCAATTATCTGCTACCCATTTTGCGAGGGTTGGATTTGCGAGTCCGTCGATTTCAAAGTCCACTGCTTCGCCGTTACAATGCTGAGACTTACTAGACCCACCCACAGCAGAGTTAAGGGCAGCACCACGATACCCAGAATTAATGCGGACAGGCTTGCCAAAATGTTTACGCACAGGTTCAAGAATCTTTTCACAGACTTTTTGTAGGTTTGATGCATGGGCTGGTCCTGGTGTATTATCAATTCGCTTTCTAATTGCGGTTTCTGATTTTGTAAATTCATTCAACTTAAAGTGTTCAGACAATTGCATGTCTGGTGTCACAGAACTAATTGCAGGAGCAGGTTTTGCGACTACGTTTGCGACTGGTGCTGCTGCTGGTGCAGCGCTTGTTGCCCAGCCAATGTATTTCTTCGTCTTATCCGAGCGATCCGCCAAGCCGTGAGTACCACCATTAATTTTCTTAGTAAGGGATAATATCGCAGCATCTGTCACTCCTTGATCGCAGATTGCCCATAGTTTATTTCGTTCGAAGAAAAACATTGCAGACTCAAATGCTAACTCTGTGGCAACAAGGTCTGGATTGCTCATTACATCTGGACGCTTACAATAATCAGCAAATGCTTTATAATTGTCGCGACCAGTCAATTGAAGCGCACCACGTCCGCGATATCTCCAACCATCACCAGAAGACTCTGGTCCATTACCCATACGTGATGCATAAACACGATTGGCAATCGCTTCTGGTTTTCTTTCATATTTTGCTGCTGTTGCTGCATCTGGAAAATACTTCTTAAAGATTCCCATCAAACCTTTTGCATTATAGTTTAAATTCTCAGAGAATGCTTTAAACCCACCTGTTTCGTGGGCTGTCTGAGCAAAGAAGTGAGCAGCGCGCACGGGGGACAGTTTATAAAATGCCATTGCGGCTTTAAACGTTCCTGGACCCCATGCGCCGTCTGCTGGAATTCCAATTTTTGTCTGTAGACTTTTAAGACTCATGACTCACCTCAAGCAATGTGATCGTCAACCTCATCAACAACGTCCTTTACAGGCTCTGGAAGTAGATCTTCTGCCTTGGTTCTTCTGGTGTTGGTGCTTTAGGCTCTTCTGTTTTCTTGTCATCCTTACCAAGCATAATGCCTGATAGAATACCAGTTAAGAAGGTTGCGATTGGTGTGATAAGTTCGAAGAACTTTGCATCATTAGGTGACTGCTGCATTGGCTGCGTCACGAAGATGAGTGAGTATAGAACTACGAACACAATTCCTGTAAGTGTGAAAGCAAGAGAAAGACCGACTGTAAACTTTAATCGCGCCATCAATTCACTTTCTGTATAGCGTGGACCTTTAAACATAATTATTCTCCTGTATTATTAATTTCTGCTTCTGGAGCAGGGGTTTCTTCAACTTGTGACTCAACTGTTTGTTTCGGCGGCAATCCATTTAAACTATCATAACACATTCCATCACCTTCACAGGCTGGACGATTACATTCTTCTTTGTCCTTATTTGCAGGATCTTGACATGGATATCTATATGTATCTTCACACGCAATTAGCGTTAATGACAAAGCAAGTAAAAACATTGCCTTTTTCATTTCATTTCTTCCCGTATTTTAAATACACCATTGCGCCTGTCATCTCATCCTCAATAATAATTGGCGCGTCTCTATTTTCTTTTGCATATTGGCGGATGGCTTCGCCGATTTCATCTCGACCAACATAACTCGAATAATGCTCAAACTTCTTTTTACCAAGTTTGGCTTTATTAAATGCATCTGAAGAAACAACAAAGACCTCTTTTCCAGCAAACTTTTTACGGCGAAGCATACTACCCTTTGTTGTTATACCCTTTGGAACTGGTGGAATGTCTGGTTCAAGACCAGCAACCTGTCCACTTCCAACAGTGTTTACAATTTCTTCTTTAATTTGTTTAATTTTTTTCATTTGACTTGTAATCAGTTGTATGTTATAATAACTATGTCCAGTTTTAAGGATTATATTTCTTTTAGAATATTTACAAGATTATCATCTAACATTATATCACTAGATCTAATATCTTTTCCTCTCACACTCTTTACAATTTCAGGCATTGCTGATGTAAACGCTAACAAAGTTTTTAATGCTCCATAATCTCTTTCATGTATTTTTAAAAACAATATTCTTGTACTACCTTCAATCCCAAAAACATTTTGACATAATATTAAATGATTTAAAATTAATCTTTCTTTTATTTTACCACTAATTCTGTATTTGTGTAATAAACGTTTAACGTACCTAAATGCTCTGTAATCTTCTGCGAATTCGCTTTGTATACAGTTAGGTTTATCATAGCACTTGATTGCATATAACAAAACATTTGAATCGTTTAAATCATCATAATACATAAATTATTAATATTCGCTAGTGTCGCCTGAGTCATCGTTTCTTTTTGCATACCATGTTGATGGGCGGAATTCTATTTCTTCGCGATCTCCTAAAATATCTTCAGAATCCATGCTCAATAAATCTTGTAATTCATCGTCTGAAACTATTTGGGCATAACCATCTACAAATCCATCTTCATTTGTATCATACACAATGTATAGATTATATGGAGATGTTCCAAGTATGTATACTAACTCTGCCCCCAAATCCAAAAAATTATTTGTTGCAGATTGAGGCAGCGGGAATCCATACCTTTCAGTAAATCCACGCAATTGAGTTAAAAACAATGGAGCGTTTTGATATGGCTTTTCAGTCAACTTATCTAACTCTGCATTGATATCGTCCATATTTTGTGCAATATTGCGACTATCAACTTCAATAACATCGTTATATTGTTCTGTTAAAAATTGATTAAAGGTTTGCATTTTTCTCACCTTCTATTTCTGGTTTCATATTTACTTTATTTTTCTTTCCTTTAACAATGTCTAAAGTTTTTTGAGCGACGGAGGCACTTTTTTCCTGCTCACGTTCTTTTTTAGCAGCAAGAGTTCCTGCTTGTTTCTTTCCCTTATTCTGGGCTTTTGTTTGTGCATCGAATTTTGCTTGAGCAGCCTTCACATATGGTTTCATTTCTTCTGATTTAACAGAGACACCAGCCTTTGGATTTCCGTATGCTTTTTGTCTTTGTTTAGCAAGATCTTGTTTTGCTTTTAACTTTTTGGCTAATGGTGGATCAGCACGAAGCATCCAACCTGGACTGAGAGATTTTTTTACTTCATCAACTTGTTCGACTTCTTCGTTCATTTCGCCTTCCATATAGTTAGATGCTGTTAGAATATAATCTTCAGCAAGAGTAATTTTGCTCTGTACCCATTCTGGAAGATTAGACTCAGGTTTAAGCATGTCGTGCATTCTTTTAGCATTAGCGATAATGCTCTTTAACTGCGACATTGCCATGTCACCTTCGTAATCGTATTCGCCTTTATCTTGTGGTGTAATGTCTGCCATATTATTCACCTTTGTTTAATGTTTTCTTTTTTGCTGATGCGATACGTGCTTTGATAACATCACCGTAAGTGATCTTCTTTGGATCGCCGTGCTTTTTGGCTAGTTCAACTTCCGTTGCAGTTTCTGGTGTTTTGCCTTCAACTGCTTCTGAGTATGCGCCTTTCTTAGTTACTGCTGCAGTCACTTTTGGTGTTGCGTCGACTTTAGGTTTCATTCCGATATAATTTAGACGACCAACCTTCGATCTTACTCTACCGATATCTTTTCGAAGATTCTTTTGCGCTACGTCGCTAAATGCGCGTTTCCAATCTTTAGTCGCCTCATCCATTTTTTCTTCTTTATCTTCGTCTTCCATTTCTTCTTCGTCTTCAATCTCATCTTCTTCGACTTCCTTCTCCATTTTTTCCATTTTTTTGGATTCTAGGAATTCGTTTTGCTCATTTTTATTACCTTTTGCTGCATAGTATGCACCAAGAGCCTGTTGAATGCGCTCTTTCTTGCTTTTACCAGCAAACTTTGGATTGTCTGAAGCAACGAAATCGCTGATCCATTTTGATGCTGGATCAGCAGCTGTTAATTTTTCTTCGATGTATTCAACTTCTTCTTTCTTGAGTTCTTTTGCGCGGCGCTCTGAGGCTGGCATTTCTTGATCCTGTTTTCTCTGTAATTCAGCAGCGCGTTTGTCTGATGCTGGGACTTGACCCGTTGCACCAATGTCCTTCAAACGCTGTGCTAATGCTGGACGCTCAGCGGCAAGTTGAGCAACTGACTTTGTTGTATCAGTGTGTGCCTTTGCTCCCATTGAAGCCAATGACATTGCGCCAACTGCGAGTGCCTTTGCAATTTTGCCTTCTTCGAGTTCGACTTCTTCACCCAACTGAACCAAAGTTCTATTGATACCTTCGATTTTCTTTTTAGTTTTTGCTGTATCCAAACCATGTTTCTTTTGATGAGCGTGAACTGCGTTAAGATACTTCAAATGCATTTTCATTGCATCTTTTCCGCCAGTTATTGAGCCTTTTTCCATACTTTGAACTCTTTGCCAATCAGCGGCTTGATCTTCATTTACTGATTCGACTTCTTCACCCATACGAACTTTAGCACCACCATAAATTTTCTTGGTGGCTAACTTGATACCAGCAGCGCGTTTGCGGATCTTGTCATCTTCATATGAGGTGTTATCATTATGAGCCTTAAAATATGCACGATTATCTTTAGCGTCTTCAATATCATCTCGAGCCTTATCGCGATATGCACGAACCATCTTTTGCGACACTTCATCAACCTGCTCGACTTCTTCTTTCTTGAGTCCAGCCTTCATCGCTTTGCGGGCAAGACCACGAACGTAACGATATCCTGCTGGTTGTTTTCCTGGTGGCATCTTTGGTTTCTCCTTGACTGGTCCGCCGAGCATTGATTCGGCTTCCTTCTTTGTAACTTCTTCAATCTGCTCGACTTCTTCAAAATGAGCCTTCATGTGCGCTTCAGTGTCTTTCTTAGTTTGATTTGGACCAAGACCACCAAGTTTTGTCATGCGGCGAATATACTTTTTAGAAGCAGCAGCAGCACGAGGATTCTTATCTCGATTCAAAAAGTTTTTGACATCAGATGACTTTGGACGAGCGGCTGCTTCATAATCGAAGCGCATATTTGCTTCTTCGAGTTCGACTTCTTCAGAAACTTTTCTATTTCCCAATTCATCACGAGAAGCCTGATACTCAAATGGATTTTTATGTTTATTCATAGGTGTGTAGCGTAATTTACTAACTTTATTCTTAAGAGTAGATGTTGCTTGGGTTCGAGCAACTCTGGTTGTTGCTCGTTCTAACCCAGCATCTCTGTTAGGGTTCTTTTCATATGCCTTAGAATCTACATTTTTCTTGATATATGACTTTAGAGTTTTTTGATTTAGTTCATCAATCTGCTCGACTTCTTCTTTCTTTAACATTTCGCGACCAAACCGTGTTGGGCTGTGACCTCTTGCTGGATCAACTTTACCAGCCTTCATTGCTTTGAGACCAACTTGACGAACATATGCATTTTTCTTGTCTTTATTTTTTGCGTTCGCCATTAAATTGGCAATTTTACCTAACGTATTTTTATCTTTATCTGA
>Ga0181343_1000025_pt1 | contig 68901 bp, 82 predicted proteins | sample Su13VDMLBSD_FD_130110 | JGI IMG/M metagenome (GOLD analysis project Ga0181343, IMG submission 130110) | Freshwater viral communities from Lake Michigan, USA - Su13.VD.MLB.S.D | ecosystem: Environmental > Aquatic > Freshwater > Lake | place: USA: Michigan | collected 2013-07-15
AGCAGTCTCATTGCGTTTCACCAGTATCGCTTGGCCTGATGGGGTGACGCGGTATCCAGAGTCGGCATAACAAATGGTATGCGGACTTCAACATATCACGGTGTTATGTTGAATTTGCCATATCCTGGGATGGCACGGATTTGGATTTGTAAAACTCGGATTCACCGAGCCGAAAGGAGCAAAGCAAATGAGCGAATCGAAACATACGCCTGGACCGTTAAGTTTCGATCTGCAAGATGAAGAAGGATTCTTTCGGTTTTTTTCAATTAGAACCGAATCAGGAAGAAGCATTGGAACAGTTGATAACGAATATGACGCAAGACTGTTTGCAGCAGCACCCGACATGCTGCAAGCGTGTGAAATGGCATTGCAAGACATGATTAGATGGAAAATTTTCGGACCAGGAAGAAATGCTGTTGAATCGGCAATCAAGAAAGCAAAAGGTAACGGGGATGAGTAATGAACAAATCGAAGGCGTGCCATATGGTTGGCGATTGGTGCGGATTGGATATCCGAAAGCTGGAGAGTGGTTTATGGATGAGGACGATGGTAGACCGGGTGTGTCCTCTAATGATTGGAATAGAGGTGTTCGCGTAATCATCAAACGCATCGAGCAAGAAAAGCAGTATCGACAATTCGCCAACGCAGCGGAGTTCGAGCCGCATCGGGATCGGTGGGTGGAATACACGTCGCCAAATTACGGTGACTGTTCCATGTATCTCGTGTCTGCATACACATCTGAACGGGTTTGGTTGGGACCAGATAATGTTGGCAAAACATATAAAGAGGCGTTTCATTGTTTGCGGTTTGACGACGGTTCACCATTTGGCGTGGAAGTGACAGAATGAGCGAGGAAGTCACCAAACAGCGAGCGGAACGCTGCGTCACGCATAGCTACGCATGCGATTGCCGAGAGTATCGCTCGCAACAGATTAAGCGAGCGGCAATTGATTTAGTAAAGCGACTCTATTATTCGGACGAGCGTATTTTTTACGACTGGTCAGAGGTTTCTGAAGTCATGGATGCAGTTGGCGTAACTGTCGATGATTTAGCGGAGGTTACGGAATGAGCAGAACAGAACTTTTTGTTAACGCCTACTATGAAGCTGCATTGATAGAGAAAATGGGAGATCTACTAGACGGGTTTGGGTTTGACTCGAGCAACTCAACGCTTGTTGGTGTATCTTCCGATTACTCTGCGATAGCGTGGCAGATACTTCGCCATAGGCTTAGTTTTGATGGCGAGGTATGCAGTGGATTCTGTGTTGACGTTCCGTACCCTGACGAGCAATGGACTGGCGACACGTCGGAAGCGATACTGCGTGCATTTCGGTCAGGCGACCTGAAGAAAACCATTATTTTCGTTGAAGCTGGCGTCATTCGTGGATCAAACTATATTGCCCTGTGCGATCTTCTCGCAAACCACAAAGAGTTTGAAAAGCACGAAATTCGAGCCTCCACGTTGTTTGAAAACATCGGATCAAAATTTAAGTCGGAGTTTGTCTGCGAATACTACGACGACGAGAAGTACGATTTGACCTTTTGGTGGGAGAGGTTTAACAGACATTGGCGTAATTCAGCCAGTGCGTCTGGCAGGTCTTACTTTGTCGCCGGGAGAAGCTACACATAATGAGCTTATTCGAGTTCCGTTACATGGTGGAATCCGCCATCCCTTGGTGGGTTCCGTTCGCGGTGGCTGGCGGGCTACTGATTTCTTATGCAAGCTGGAGGCAAGATGGAAGGCGATAGCAGCAGTGATAGTGTGCAATTGAGCCCAAAAGGATTTTTTTGCGGTTTGCTTTCAGTGCATTTTGCCATTGGCGATGAGGAAGCAAACGAGGCTTGGCATCTGCTGGAAGCGTTCTGCGTTAAACGTCTTCAGCAGAATGATCCAGAAGCTACATACCCATGTTTGGTGTTTGATGGAGAAGGCGGAGACATCATCGGTGCAGAAAGGATTGAGTAGTGTACGAGTATTCATGTTCAATCATTAAGGTCGTTGACGGCGACACAGTGGACGCGCAGGTTGATCTAGGCTTTGACGTTTCGATTAAGCTGCGGTTCAGGCTGGCAGGGATCAACGCTCCAGAGATGAACACAGAGGAAGGGAAGTCCGCTAGGCTTCGTTTGGTCGAGCTTTTGCCTCCATCTGCGTTCTGCCACGTAAGAACGCTCAAGGACAAACAAGAGAAATACGGGCGATACTTGGCTGACTTTAGAAAGTCGGGATCCGATCAGTGGGTTTGCGAAACCCTCGTTAAAGAGGGGTATGCGGTCCGCAAGGATTACTAAAAATCTTCAATCTGGTAAGCTGCTCTAAACCTGGGTCGTTAAAACGCAGTAATTCAGCAGCAGGGGGCAATTATGCCAGCGGTGATGACTATCAAACAAATTGCCTATCAAGCGTTTATGGATAGCAGGACGGATCGCGAGCTGTTTTCAACGCTTGTGCGTGCTGACGTTCGTGAGCTCGGCTACGACAAGGCAATAATTTCGCTGGTAAACAGGTTGGCATTGATACTTTTCGATCATTGGACGAAGAATGGAGTGAAGGCAGAGGGCTTTCCTCAGGAGTTCATGGACATCTACAAAGAGGCTAGCGATTAAAGATGATTACCGAAGACATGCTTGCCGACTGGCACAGAGAGCAGGCAAAAAAATGCAGGAAATCGACAAATTGGCGGCTAGGACTAGAGGGTGAGGACTCAACGCTAGCTAAATTCCATCTCGACGCCGCAAAACTGGTCGATCGGTTTTCGGAGAAGCAGCAACAAGCTAGGCTCGCCGAGACTGAGCGGGATGTCAAGATTAGGGCTGCAGAGTCGCTGGAACACTTAGCCAAAGCCGTAGTGACAGAATCCAAAAATTTACGTCACATGCTCCTGGAAAACGTCGTTGACGACATCAAGTCGCCAGTGTAGCATTTGACATGCCGAGTGGCTTCGGCTGACAGAGTTTCGCATTGACTTCTGCTTCGTCTTTGTAGATTAACGCACAAAGGTGACGATGCTCTCTGTCGCACCAGCTCCCCCTCTAAGCCACATCAGGGGGGGGAGCACGCATATAGCACGAGTCTAATGCCGGGCAACCGGCGCTTGTGCGTGCAATCGTTTGAGCAAGTTGCCCAATCTGTGGAAGACCGCCAAAGTGCATGGGATTGAGTCGGCAAAGCGCCCTGCGGCGTGGAGAGGCTCTTAACCTCAAGGGTCGTACAGGAGCAGCAGGCTGACGGTGAGTGGACGCTGGGAGAGGGAACGGCGATAAAGCAGTGCAGGCTGCTCGCCTCTTAACTCTCCCGAATACGCTCGCTGGTCAGTATTACGGGAAAAACCCGTAATTTCCGGCAACGAGCGAGATTGCTTACAGTATATGAGCCTGGGGTGCGCCTATTACGTGCGTTACTCCGATCGCTGCAAGTAACGTATCACCGTTCGTGTACTAACTCCCATGATCTTGGCAATTTCAGCGTTCTCTAAGCCTTTGCTGCGCAGCTTAATGGCACGATCAGGTTTCACTCCAGCTTTTACGGCGCCTGGAAGCCTTCCTCGATAGGCTCCTCTTTCCTTCGCAACTGCGATTCCAGCTGCTTGCCTCTCCTTGATGTTCTGCTTCTCCCACTTCGCCATCGCAAACATGATAGCTGCGATCAACTCGCCTATGACGCCTGAGAAGTCGAACTGTTGCGAGGTGCATACGAGGCGAACCTTCTTCTCGCCCCAATCGGCAAGCACTTTAACTCCGTCAGACATCGACCTCGATAAACGATCGAGCTTGTAGATCACCACGGTTTTGATAGCACCGTTGAAAATGTCCTTCTGCATCTGCTCGAAGGCTGGTCTCTTGAGATCCGATCCATTCGCCTTGTCGATGTACCAGGTGACGCTACTCGGCTTGATACCGTTTCCAGTGAGCCACTTCAAAATCTCTCGCTTCTGGCTAGCCTCATTCTGACAATCCGTACTAACTCGAACATACGCTGCTACTGACATCGCAAATCTCCTCGCGATAAAAACAATGAACAAACAACAATCGAATGCTACGCTCCGCAAAAAGTGGTGTCAAGTAGGGTGGTAAGCTAAATGTCGCTGATTTGCTGGATTGGGGGAATGCTGGTAAACTGGTGATATTGATGTTCCTAACTCGAAGGTGAACTGTTAATGCGGCGCGTTGAGGTTGTTAAGGGTCAAGAATACGGCTCGTTGTCAGTAATCGAGGAGTTATCCTCTACCGGAAAGCGAAAGTTTCGCTGCGAATGCTCATGCGGAACGGTAGTCGATGTCAGGCTAGATCACATGAGGAGCGGTCACACGGTGTCGTGCGGCAGGTGCGGAATTGAGCACGCTGGAAAGAAAATGACGATCAAGGCGTGGGCTGACAAGCATGGAATCAAGGAGTCAACGCTGAGAGCAAGGTTAAAAATCATGGACATGAAGGAAGCTCTTGAGCGCAAGTAGTCTTGGTTTGTTGACACATGTCAACGCTGTGGGGTATAGTTTGGGTGCTCTTCATGAGCAAATCTCCAGGGACTGCGCAGGGTAATAGCTGCGTGGTCTTTTTTTATGGAATGGTAGCTGGATGGCATCGACTTTTTACGACCTCGCCCCCAAAGACATCATTGAGAACCTCAAGTGGAGGATTCGTTGCCGCGAAAGAGCGTTGGTGGACGAAAGATTCAGAAACGCCCTGATTCAGGCGTGCGAAACCGATGTGCTGTTCTTCTTTGCGTTTGCGTTGTGGGTGCATGAGCCTCGAGCAAAGATCAAGATGAGACCGTTTATCCCGTGGAAACACCAGGAAGCGGTGATTCTTGCGATGGACGATGCGATAACAGAGGCAATGGAGAAAGAGCACCCAGTTTCGGTGACGGTGAAGAAAAGCAGAGCGCAGGGAGGCACGTACACATACCTCGGTGTGCAAATACGTAGGGCTTTGACGGAAAAAGGCTTCTCCTCTGGACTTGTTACCCGTAACGAAAAGATGATGGACTCCAAGGACCCGTCTGCGGTTATGAACAAGTTGTCAATGATGCTCGATAAGCTGCCGCTCTGGATGCTAGATGGTTACGATAGGAATATCACCGACCATACGATCCGCATTCCAGAGACAAACTCCGTATGGATTGGGTTTTCCGCTACGGCTGACGTTGCTCGGGGCGGCAGAACTACGCTTTTCGCATTCGATGAAGTGGGGTCAGAAGAGTTCATCTCTGGCGGAATTGACTACAAGATCATGAGTTCGGTCGCCCATGTTACAAATTGTTGCGCGAAGGGGTCAATGGTTGTTACTGATAGAGGGTTGGTTGCAATCGAGGACGTAAACTTGACCGATAGAGTTTGGGATGGTACAACATGGATACATCACAGCGGATGTGTGTATCAGGGCCGAAGGGATGTTATTTCGACGTATGGCGTTGGCCTTACCCCTGATCATAAAGTATTCACAGTTGAAGGGTGGAGAGATGCCAGCGAAGGATTTGACAGGGCAGAAATTCGGCTACCTGACGGTTATCGAGAGGAATGGATCAACTCGACACAATGCTGCAAAATGGAAATGCCAGTGCGAATGCGGCAAGGACGTGGACGTGATAGCTGGGGATTTGAGATCTGGGAACACGAAGAGTTGCGGGTGTCGCCACAGGGAGATGTCGGCAAAGCAGTTCTTCAAGCACGGAAAGTCTCGGACTCCAGAGTATGTCTCGTGGAGGAGTATGGTGTCACGATGCACAGATCCTCGCCACGAAGCGTACCATCGTTACGCAGGGAGAGGGGTTACTGTTTGCGATCAATGGATGGATTTCGAGGTGTTTCTTGCGGATATGGGCTTGAAGCAGGAAGGCTTGGAGTTGGACAGGATAGACAACAGCAAGGGTTATTATCCTGGGAACTGTCGATGGGTGACGCGACAGGAGAATTGCAACAACAGGAGGAGCAATCGCTTTATGGAAACGTCTCGAGGCGCGATGACCGTTGCGGAGATTTCAAGAGAAGCTGGTGTGACTATGGAAGCGATCCTAGGTCGCATCAAGAGGGGTGTTCAAGGGGACGATTTACTGAAGCCACGATCGGGCCAGGGCGGATTGCCGTCTACGACCTTCTGAATTGCGGTCCAAAGCGGGCGTTCACTGTCATTGATGACGATGGGCGTCCGCTTCTTGTCCATAACTGCGTGTTCCTTTGCTCGACCTTCGGCGCCGACACAGGCGTTTTCTACGAATCCGCAATGGATCCAGACAATCCGAGGGTATTTCCGCTCGATTGGAAAGACAACCCAGAGCATGCAGCTCTCGCTTACGTCAAGCAGGACGGAGTGGTAAAAGCCGTAAATCCAGAAGAGCAGGATGCGGTTGATAATTACATTGCAACGCACGAAAGAGAACTGCGAGCCATCGAGCGAAAAGGGCATAAGATCGAAGGCAAGATTCGATCGCCTTGGTACGACTCACACTGCCTAATCCCTGGTGCGACTCCGCGATACATAGCCAGAGAGCTTGATATGGACGCCAGAGGCTCGGCTGGAAAGGTGTTTGCAGCGGATCTTCTTGATCGCATGAAGCGAGAAAACGCTAAAAAGCCTGTCTGGAGAGGCGTTCCTGTATTCGACAATGAGACTCTTGAGCTGAAAGGTTTAATACCTAGAGAGGATGGACCGCTGTCCTTGTGGTTCAAGCCTGGGATAGACAACAGTCCTCCTCTTGGTCCGTTTACGATTGCCTGTGACATCGCCTCAGGAGGGGTCGGTGCTTATTCGTCCAATTCCGTAGCGTCCGGTATCGATAATAGAACCGGTGAGCAGGTATTGGAGTACACGATCAAAGGGTTAGAACCTCGACCGTTTGCCAGGATGGTAGTTGGATTGTGTCTGTGGATGCGAAAAGCATTGCTAGGGTGGGAGGATTCCGGGGTTTCAGGAGGGTTTGCTAAAGAGGTCGTCGAGGTATGCTATTACGGAAACGTCTTTTATCGCGACGTGATGCAGCTCGGATCTCAGAAAAAGAGCCGAAAGGCGGGATTTCCATGCCGAGATGCCGACAAGGCTGACATGTTCGAGCAGTTCGCCCTAGCGATGGAGCAAAAACGTTACATCCCGCGATCCGAAGAAATGATCGTAGAATGCGGGGAATATGAGTGGGACGGGGCAAAAATCATTCACGCTCCTACTAAGAATAAGGGTGCCACAGAGAAGAATCACGGTGACAGAGCGATATCAGCTGCAGGCGCATGGCTAGTGTTCGCTACAGACAACGCAGACACTAAAGTTGACAGCGATATAGAAACAGGTCAGAATCCTGAATATGGAAGCTTTTTATGGAGAGAGCGACAGGAGCGTAAGTTCAATAGTTCTGAGAGCCCAAGCTACGGAATTAGGGACGTTCTGCGAAAATAGTCAATCGAAGGTTAGAACCTGGAGGATGCAAGATGTTTGAAGAGTTGATCGAGAAGTGCGAAAAATCAATGGCAAAGTGTTTTGATCATGTGTCAGCGCACCCTGATTCGCAAAAGGGGCTGCATTACTCACAGGCGGCATTGAATTTGACGCACGCAAGGGTTAACCTTGAGGCAATGAAGTCTAGCACGGCTCCAAAAGCATCTTCTGCAAAGAAGACTGATTAGCGAAAAATCGTTGGATTACTAGGCTGGAGTTAGAACCCAGTCGAAATTGATCGGAAAATATCCGTTTTTATTTCGGCTGTGGATGTTTGATTTAGAAAACCCAGAAAAAAGAGATAGGCTTTATAAAGCGATTCGCTCTTCGCGAGACGCCCTAGAGCCTTTTCGTCGCGTCAGAAAAGAATTGATCAAGGATTACGTTGGTTCTTGGTACGCGGAGTCTGGCGCTGAGAACAAAACTCTGGTTAATCTTATCAACCAGACAGCTCGTATTTATACGGTGGCTCTCGCTGCCAACAACCCTATGGTGTTGGTTTCTACCTCGAGGGCAGACAAGATCCCTTTTGCTAGGCGGTTTGAAGTCAACTTGACTAAGTTGATTGGCGATATGTCTTTAGACAAGACGTTCAGATCCATCGTCATGGACGCATTTTTTTGTCTTGGTTGTGGCGTTGTCACGATGCGAGATACGGATACTCGCTTTCATGGTTTGCTCGAGTCAGAGGAAGACGTGTGGCTTGATCCAGGTGAGCCGTGGTTCAACCGCGTATCGCTCGACGACTTGATTCTCGATATGCCAGCCAAAGAGCTGAGCAAGATGCGGTATTGCGGACATCGCTATCGCGCCGACTATGAAAAGATAATGGACGAGCCAGGTTACAATAAAAAGGTCAAAGATAAGCTTGTTCCAACACAACGTCAGCATCACGATTCAGTGGGTTCTGCTCGAGATATCGCATCCGAATGGGGAAGTGCTGAAGACGACGATCTGAAGGATATGGTTTGGCTTCAAGACATATGGATTGCCGAAAACAACTCCATTGTGACGATGGCATGCGATCAGCAGAACTTGCCGCCACTCATTGAGCGGAATTGGACTGGTTCCCAAGCTGGACCTTACAAGTTCTTGTCGCTTGGCGATACTCCAGACAACATTATCCCAACGTCGCCAGCTATCAATCTGAAGGGCATGCACGACCTTCAGAATCGCCTCCACAGGCGAATGGAGGATGATTCAGACGCTCATCGCGTTGTTAACGTCTACCCTCCAGGAATGGAAGATGATGCAGAACGATTGAGGACCGCTGAGAGAAACGGATGGTACAGAGGACGAAGCCCTGACCAAATTAAGCAGTTCCAAAGCGGTGGTATTGACCAAAGAGATATGGCTCTCGCTACGTTCCTTCAAGGAGAGTACGACAGGTTCGCTGGAAACCTTCAGGCAATGGGTGGGCTTGGGCAGCAAGCATCTACGCTCGGTCAAGAGGAGTTGATCCATGGAAACGTTTCCAAAAACGTAGCCGACATGCGAATGGCTGTTGTATCGTTCGCGTCCGAGTGCATTCTTGATCTTGGCAGGCTGATGTGGGCGGACACAACGCTCGAGCTCAAAACCTCGATGGAGGTGGAGAACACGGGTATCATGGTGGAATCCGATTGGACGCCAGACTACCGAGTAGGTGAATTTGAGGACTACGATTTTCGAGTCGAACCGTATTCAATGATTTTTAAGACTCCAGAGCAAAAGCTGCAGGAGTTGTTTCAAGTGCTTCGCGAGATTGCCCCGCTCTGGCCTATGTTCCAGGCGTCGGGAGCTTCGATTGATGCCGAAGCTATTGTTGACGAAATAGCAAGACTCAAGAACAGACCTGAGTTCAAGCGGTTTATTACGTTTGCAAATCCGGCTGAGATGCTAGGTGGCGATGAGAACACCATTAGGCAATCTCCAGTGACTAGCAGAGAAACGATAAGGCGGAATGTTAGCGGCGGTGGAACAGAGCAGGCTCGCAATAACGCTTTGATACAAACGCTTATGGGCGGCAACCCGCAAGTCAATTCGCAGCAAAGAAACTCGATGTTGCAGGGGATGGAATAATGAGCGAAGTAAAGTTTAAGTACAAAGGCAAGTTTGTTTCAGCGGAAGAACTCGACAAGTTGGTTCCTCGCAAAGCCGACTGGCTATCTGGTCCTCCAATGGTTGCGAACACCTATACCGAGCACGATCCGTGGGTTTCCGAGGGCTGTGGTGTGATGAAAAGCCAGGTCGGAGAGACGAGGGATCTGATCAAGAAGCATGGCATTCAAGGCGCCGCTGTGTTGGACAGTGGTCAAGTGAGGTGTACAAGCCGTCGCGCAAGAAATGAATTTCTGAGGATGCGAGGCTTGCACGATATGGATGGTGGATATGGAGATGAGTGAAATGACGACTGAATTGAACGAAAGCATGACAAGTGAAGACATTGCTGCCTACGCAGATGCTGTAGCGAAAGAGGTTGCAGCAGAGCGTCAGGGAGATGGTGGACACGAACACAACCAGGATTCCGGTCAAGAGCCGGATGCAAGTGAACAAGCCGAGGTTACATCCGGCAGTAAAGCCGCTGCGAGCGATGCTCAAGGCGAGGATACCGGCGAAGAGTCGAGCACTCCAGATTGGATGAGTGACGATCTAAAAGCCGAGGTAGCCGCGTATGGAATTGATGATTCCGATTTACAGGAATTTTCCAGCCGCGAGGAGTTGGATAAGTTTGTGCGACTGCTTGACAAGAAGTCGCTAGAGGCTGGGCGCAAGGCTTTGGCTGAAAGCGATCAGGGCTCGGCTCGAAACGAGAAGGGTCAGTTTAAGAAGCAGGAGCCAGAGCAGGGCGAGAAGCCGTCATCATCTAGCAATGATGATGATCGGTATGAGATTTCTTTGAGCAAGGATCTCTACGACGACGAAATAGTTGATGAATTTACGCGAATGCGTGATCATTACGAATCTCGCTTGTCAGCCTTGGAGTCGCGATTCCAAATGGAAAGCGTTAAATCCGAGGAGCAGAGATTTGATGGCTTTGTGGATTCTCTCGGGCATTCCGATTTGTTCGGGAAAACCGGAGACGAAACACCAGAGGAGCTCGAAAGGCGAAGGGATCTTCATGTTGCGGTAAAAGCGCAGATGATTGGTCTCGAGCGTCTTGGTCGTCCGGCTGAATTTACGGACCAGTTGGTAAAGCGAGTAGCCAACATGGTTTTTTCGGAAGAACTCAGCAAAAAACAACTAAAGCAACAGACTAAGAAGGTTTTCAAGCAGAATCAGCTTCGTCAGGGTGGAAGCCCAACCAAGCCTTTACCCCCGCGAGATAATCCTCGCGACGAAGCAGACCGGCTGTATCGAGAGCTGGAAAAGTCGTAATCATAAAGGAATTGCCAAATGGCACTATCGATTGAGCAAATTGATGATTTCGTGAACAGCATTCAGCAAAAGTTTGCTGGTGAAGAAAGGCTGGCAGCGCAGGATCTGTCCTTGCCGCTGCAAAGCTACAAGTATGCCTCGCGGCTTTTTTCGGGCAACCTGAAGAAAGACACGATGAGCACATCGCAGTGCAAGTGGAAGATCAAGGTTAACACCAACGATAACTTCCAAACGGTCGGTCTGTACCACCGTGACTCTTCGACTCGCGTCAACACGCTGGACGAAGGCTCGCTGAAGTGGGCATTGACCACCAACAACTACCACTACGACATCGACGAGGAAATCTTCCGAACCGGTGGTCGTCAGATTTACGACTACATCGAAGGTCTTGAACAAGATCTTATGACCTCGTTCTACACGGGGATGGAAGATCTCATTTTTGGACCTGGTCCTGTTGGTCCAACCCAGTCTCCGTTTTCGGTTGCATCCCTGTTGTGGTGGATCACAGCCACTAACGACAGCGTTTCCGAAAACAACGCTCCTGAAGGGTTCAACGGTTTTGAGCCAGTTGGTTGGGGTGCGAACGGCGTCGGTGGTATTTCTTGTACCACCTATCCTCAGTGGAGAAACCGAACGTTCCCTTACACCACGGTGAGCCGAAGCGATTTCGTCGAGAAGACTATCGTTTCGATGGATTTGTGCCAATTCACTCCTCCTGTTCAGCGACCGGACATCGTTGACCAAACGCGATCGGACTGGGAGTTGCTGACCACCCACAGCGTCCTTTCGGCTAATCGCCGATTGCTGCAGCTCGGAAACGACAACATTGGAGACGATGTTGCGGCTCGCAGCGGAACTGTCTACATCCGTGGCGTTCCGTTGAACTGGGTTCCAGCTTGGACGAATCAGTCGAGCGTAAATGCCCGTACTGATGGTATCATTCTCGGAGTCAACTGGGCAACCTTCCGAGCGTACTATGCTGCTGGTCGGCAAATGCGTAAGCGAAAGGCGTTCCAGCACCCAGAAATGAGCAACGTTCGCGTTCGCTGCATGGATGACTCGGTTCAGATGGTCTGCTTCAACCGTCGCGGAAACTTCCGTGGCTACAGCACCCAAGCCGTGACCGAAAGTGCATAAGCTTACTGACAATGTGTCAGTAGTTTTTGAAAACGTCTCTGGCGGGCAGACGTAAAATTCGCCCGCCATTTTTTTAACTGGGAAAACGCCCACCCAAGGCTGGGACACTCCTAAAAATTCCTTGAAAGGGAAAGTGAAATGGATGCGCATTTTGATGAAATTTCTAGTCGTTTGCTGTCGCCTCGTTTGTGGAAAGGGTTTGGTTCACCGACGAGCATGAATCCCACGGGAAGCTCGTTTCAGACCCCAAGCGGAAACCCAGCTTTTGGTGTATTCGATGACTTCTTCACGTTCAATGCAACAACGCTTGTTGGTCCGTATGCGAATTTGCTCGCTGCTGGTTGTACGGCTGCTTTGGCGGCTGACACCGCGACCGAAAAGGGAGTTCTTGCTATTGCAACGGACGCTGACGTTGCGAACGAAGACGCAGTGGTAAAGTGGGGTGGAACAGCAAGTGCGCCGTTCTTCCTTGCTAACAACGATCTGGCTTTTGAATGCCGCTTGTCAGTGTCGTCTATTGTGGCTGCTAAGTGGTCATACGCAGTTGGTCTCGGAGAGGCTAGTATGATTGCGGCTGATAGTCTTTTTGCAGATGGTGGAGCGTTAGCCGACAAAAATTTCGTTGGGTTTAACCATTTGGTGGCTGAAGGCGCAGCCATTGATGCGGCTTACAAGGCTGACGGACAGGCGTACCAGGACGGTGCTACTAAGACGAAGCTGAATGCCCTGCATAACGCAGTGGCGAGCACCTACGTCAAGCTTGGGTTCCGCTATCGCGCTGCTCCAAAGTCGCTGGAGTTTTATGTCAACGGAAGGCTTGCTGGCTCCGCTTCATCCCCAGCCCGCTTGACTGCATCGGAACTTGATGCGGTAACGTTCCCTGACGATGTGTTTCTTGCTCCGTTCATTGGTATCAAGACCGTCGCAACCGGAACACCACTGACCATCAACATCGACTGGCTGGCCTGCGCTCAATACGAGTAGCCCGCATCAACGACTGCTTGGGGGGCAGGTTTGTCCTGTCCCCCATTTTTTCAGGTCTGTGTGTTCTAGTGCATAGGTAGGCATTGAGGGGTGCGTAATGAGCCAGGAATCATTGTTGGTAATTTTTGGTGGTGCTGTCGTGAGCACCCTATCAGGTTGTGTGGCGTTTCTGTTCGCAATCTTCCATCGTGGCTACGACGACTTGAAAAAGCGTTGCGAAGCGTGCGAAGCCGACCGCGAGCAGTTGTGGCGTGAGCTGGCTAGTATAAAAGTCAAGCTTGGGGAAATTCAGTAGTGGGTATTTCAGCACTGCTGTCCACACAGATCCTCGATTCGTCTGCAACTGGTCGATCGATATTGACCGGTGCTAATGCTGCGTCGATTCGCACAGTCCTAGGTCTTGAACTCGATGTCGTCAAGACCTGGAACAATGCCGGTACGGTGTTCACTGGTCTAAAGCTAGACGTTGTAGATACGGCTAGCGATGCATCGTCGTCAGTGATCGACATGCTCGTAGGCGGGTCGAGCAAGTTCAGGGTCAGCAAGACGGGTCAGATCACGGCGTTGGCAGGTGGAACAACTTGGCTTTTCCAGTCTGACGTTGCAACGTGGTCGGTATCGACAGCGGGTGTTTCAGGAACTCCAAGAGCATCGATTAAGTCGGCAGGGTTTCAGTCTCCTGGCGATGGGTACTTCGCCTTCTCCAATGGGACGAACGGGAACGGGACGCTCGATGTCTTGCTCTACAGAGATGCTTCAAACGTACTCGCACAACGTAACCTCACAGCGGCACAAACATCGCGAATCTACGGCACGTTCACGGACTCAAGCAACTACGAACGTGGATCCTTGCAAGCCGACAGCAATGGATTCACTATCGGGCATGAATCATTAGGAACTGGTACTAAGCGATCCGTAAGGATCCTGGGGCAATCGTTAGCGGGGACCGAGGCGGTTAGCGCATTGAATGTTGTTCAGACCTGGAACACCACTGGGACACCAGCAGCGTTTCAAATGAACATTACCGATACGGCTAGCAGCGCAAATAGCTTGCTTTGCGATCTGCGAGTCGGCGCTGTGTCGCAGTTTTACGTCTACAAAAACGGGATAGCAAGTCTGACGGGACTTGTGCTTGGTGCGAACATCGCAGGATACGGAGATGCTAATTCTCCGTGGTGGTCAACTAATGGTTTGAATGTTGGTTCTGGTTACGTTTCGTGGCTAGGCGATACGAGAGTTTTCCGAGATGCTGCGGGTGTTGTAGCGCAACGCAACGGAACAGCAGCGCAAACAAAAAGAATCTACGGAACGTACACCGACTCCGGGAACTACGAACGTGGTTTTCTGCAAGCGGATACGAACGGGTTCACGATAGGGCATGAGGCGTTAGGGACCGGAGTCAAGCGACCGACAAGAATCCTTGGTGCGTCTTTGGCTGGAGCAGAAGCGGTTTCGTCATTGAACATTGTTCAGACGTGGAACACCTCTGGAACGCCAACGATGTTTCAAATGAACCTAACCGATACCGCATCGAATGCTGCAAGCCTTCTTGCAGATTGGAAGGTCGGAGCGAACTCATTCTTCACGGTGGCAAAGGACGGATCGCTAACTTCTGGACGATTCGCGACCGCTGGATTCAATGCGATTCGATTCACAGCAGGTGCATTGCAAATGTCGCGTGCTAGTGATGGTGGTATGACAATATCACTAGATCTAAACTCGAACTTAATTACGGCTGGAAGTCTAGCGGCATCTAACGGCAGACTGAATCTATGGGATGCATGGCTATTGCGAGATGCTACCGACATACTAGCGGTGCGAAACGCGAACACTGGGACCAATGCATGCGGGTTCAGAGTTTACAACACCTACACCGATGCCAGCAACTATGAACGCGCTAGAATGTCCTGGGAGTCGAATCAGTTCGTAATCGGGCATGAATACGCTGGAACGGGTTCAGCAAGATCGGTCGCATTGGTCGGAGGTCAAACAGGTACTCAGGGAGTTGTTAAGGCGTTGACGGGCGGAGTGCTGATTGGTGCGCAACTCAATCTCAGCAACTCAAGCAATGCATCAGCAGCGACATCTCAGATCGTTCTGTACACTCCAGCAGCGGGGCAATTGCGAATAACCAACGCGACCTCGGATGGATTCGACAGGTTGTTCCTTGGACCTGCGACCGCATCGTTTCCAATGCTCAAGCGAAACTCCACGGCGATCAACTTCCGTCTTGGGGACGATTCAGCAGGCGCGCCAATTACTGCTGCTAGTTTGGAAGTATCGGACGAGGCTTACGGTGGTGGTTGGAACGGTTCGCTGCAAGTCCCAACGAAGAACGCTCTATGGGATAAGATCGAAACGATTAGCGGTGGTGGTGGTGGTGGTGGTGTTTCGGAGGCGTTCGTAATTGCGATGGCGGTTGCACTATGAAAAAACAAGTCGGCGTTGATATCGCAGGTTCGACCGTGTTCGCTCCAGGTGCAGCGGGGGCAGGTACAATTACGTTTGTTGGTCGAAACTATGCGCTCAATCAAGTGCTTCTGATTACCAACGTCACTCGAAATACAATCATTTACAACTTCGCTGATTCCGCGAATGGTGCTGTATCGTTTACGAACAACGTACTAACACTCGATGCCGATACCAGTACGCATTCCGCAAACGATGTGTTGCAGGTGTTGGTCGATGTTGTCGATGACATGGCAGTTGCAGACGATCAATCTCGAAACACGTTGAGCCGCATCTTATCGATGCTCATGGCCCCATTGGGTTTCGACAAGTCGCTACAACGCCAACGTGTGACGGGCATCATCGAAAGCGGTACGGTTACAACTGTTGGTACGGTGACAACTGTAACAACGGTTACAACCGTGACCACATGCGCAACGGTGACGAACCTATCAACGATTGATACGCTTCAGGGCAGGATTCAAGTTTATGGTGCGAATATGTCTGCATGGTCGGATTGTGTTCGCAGTCGAATCACTTAGGAAATAACATGGCAAACACCTTCAAAAAAGTTATCGACAGGCAAATGTGGGTTCAGGTTCCACCTGCTCCTAGCGTGCATCCATCGGCAATGTCAACGGCCGCTGACATGCGGAACGATTCAACTCGTAATCCGTTTGTTTATCAGTTGATTAGCAACGCGATTCTTTATCGTTTCAATTTGATAACAAAGGCATGGCAGTCGGCAGTTGCTACGCCTTTGACAGCGGGGACGTTCGGTGCTGGGTCCACGTCTGCTTTCGCTCCCTCGCTTGGCGTTGTTGGAACAATCGCGGCAGGTGCAACAACTACGCGAGTGACATTGACAACGGCATTGCCGACAGCGGTTGGTCTCAACATGCTTGCCAACCGTGGTGGTTCGGGTGAACTTGGGTTCAGATTGCGAATAATCGACACGGGAGCAGGAAAGACCGAAGAACGCTGGATTGTTGGGAACACTGCGGGAACAACGCCAGCTATCGACGTTGATGTTGCGTTTTCGTTTACTCCCGCAACTGGCGCACGATACGAGTTGCTCTGTGGTGAATTGTTCATGTTGGGTTCGGGGACACTTGCGACAGGTGCTTTTCGAGCTTTCGAACCGGCAACGAATACACTAGCAAACAAATCGATCACCAACTTGCCAGCAACGCTATCGACCGATTCTGCCATGCTTGTTCTTGATGAGCAATACGTTCCATACGACAACAAGCCTGGAGAGGGAATGATCAAGGGCGGGCATGACACGGATACCGCTGGAGGAACTCGATTCGCAATTACTGCGACTGGCTCAGGCGCATCGACGATTACAGGGCGTGCGAGTGGTGGTGATGCTGCGGTAGCCGCGAACGAGTATCGGAACTTTCAGATCCGCATTGTCGAAGATACGTTGACCCCAACAGCGGTCGGACAACGGCGAATCATTGCATCGCATACAGCGGGACCGTCGGCGGTTTATACAACCGGAACGGCATGGACTGTTCAGCCTTCAAACTCAGCAAAGTTCGTCATCGAGCAACCGAACTTGATTGTGTTGCGAACAACCGCGAACACTACGACCTACACCTACAACTATGGCGATGCGACCGTAAACAATGGGACCAACTCTATCGCGGCTGACGCGTGGAGTACAACCTACTTCGGTGCTGCTCCGGCGGCAAATGCTGCTGGTTGCTTGTGGTGTCCTTCATTCGGAATCCAACCGGATGTTGGTCGAAATGCAAGGCACTCGTTTAACTACTTTTTCCGTGGTGGTGGAGTAGTGACGCTCGACTTGCTTGACATTGCTGGTTCAATCACCGGAACATGGACAGGAGCAATCACCTACGACGGAAACGTGGGTGGCATGGGAACTGGTTCCACTGGATGCTACTCGCCTTATGGAGAACAAGGCCGATACAGCTACATCAATCAGTATGTCGCTTCAACGGTGAACCAGATATTCCGTTTCGATGCGAAGAATAGGGTCTTGAGTCCTTACACTCCTACCGACTTCCTTCAATCAGGTACAGCGGCACTCGGTTCTCGTATGGCGGCTTATGTCGCAGTCGATGGAACCGACAAGTACGATGTTGTTTATCTTATGTCGCACCTTTCAGCGGTGAGTCAGGAACTTGTGGTGCTAGTATGACAATCAGTGACCTAATCGTTCTAGTCGCAAACAAGCTAGCCTCGCTGAACAATGCGTTGGCAACAGCTACAGCACTTGGAAACCTCGATGACGTTCTGAGATTGCAGGACGAAATCGAAGCAACGGAAACAACTCTTGAACAGCTAAGGAGTCTGTAAGCATGGTTGACCTAACAAAATTATCTCAAGAGCAAAAATGGGGTCTGTCCTACGCAACGAAACTTGCTAACGATGCGACAACGGCATCAAACCTTGGTAAGCCTAGTGGTGAACAAAAACCCTTGCTGACTGAACAGCAGTATGCTGACAGCGTTTTTCGCGGAGCATGCGATTCGTACTACGCTTCTCTCTTGGATTTCAAGAAGAAGAATGCACTTCAACTTTTCGATGCGTTGTCTCCACAGCAGCAAGCGGCACTTGTTGCTCAACTTCAAATACCTGACGTTTTACCTTCGGCGCAAAAATGATCATAGAAATCACCAAAGACGAACAAGTCCAGTTGCTTGCGTGCATTGAGTCGGCAGTTCGTTCAGCCAACAACGCCCTGCAAGCTGCGGCAATTCTGTTACCACTGGCGGAAAAGATAGGCGAGGCAAAGGAAGAAGATGGCAACGCAAACAGTTGAGTTCTTTGCTGCTCCAGGTCAGACCGTAGTTTCTAAGCTTTTCGCTTCGGGAAGCGATACAGAGATTGCAAGCGTCACTGCAACCGAGCAGACCAATCGCAAAGGTGTCTATCGAGCGGCATACACCGACGTGGCAGCGGGTCTTTATCGCTTGCTTGCCTTGGTAGGCACAACTCCGATTGCATCCTGGTGGACCGACTTGACGTTAACGACTGCAACCTTTCAGAGCTACGAGGTTCCGGCAAGCGTGTTTGCAGGAGGTGGTGGAGGTGGAGGCGGTACCGTAAACATTGTTGTCGAGGATCGCAGTATAACTGTGGAGTAATTATGTCACGCATCGTCAGAAAAACATTCAAGGTAGATGGCGTCCCGACGAACGTGACGACCGCTAAACTGTCAGACCCGACTGGCACCTACGGCGTCAAGAGGAACGACACAAATGCCGTGGTTGTTGCTGACAACACGTCAATGACTCTTGTTTCGACAGGAACGTACCAGTATGAGTTCACTGACCTTCCTGGCGTTGCCTACACGGCGTATGTGGAGTTTGTTTATGACGGAGCAACTTACCACTTCGAGGTCGATTTTGCATCCTATGCGGGCTCGAACAGCAGCGTTGCGACGTACTCGAACCTGGTGGAGCGAGTCGGACACTACCTGTTTGGGATCGAAAGCGGTTTCGCTTCAGATCAACTGACGAAGATAAATTACTGCATTAAGGATGGTCTGGAGAGGGTGTACGCTGCCCATGAGTGGTCGTTCTTTAGACCTTTGGCGGATGTGACAACTACGGCGCCGTATGCAACAGGAACGGTGGCTATTTCCTCCGGAGTGGTAACTTTGACTGGCGGTACGTTCCCTGCCTGGGCGGCAAACGGCGTGCTTAGGGCTGGGGACAAGTACTATTCCGTTGCCAGCAGGGATAGCGGGACGCAGCTTACGCTTGACGACCTGTCGGCGGCTCTAGCTGCTTCCTCTGGCTACCAGTTGGCTATGCCAGAGGTTCAGATGGACGTTGCTTTTGACGCGGTGGCAAACGACGGTGATCTTGCCTATTACCCAGGTCCGACATCTTGGTTCCCATCCGTTCGCAATAGGCATGACTCGATGATCCGAAAAATGGAGTCTGAGAATCCGGAGTTTGGAAGACCTTTTTTCTATTCGATAAGGACAGATAGATTCGATCCGACAGTGGGAAGCAGGAAATCTCTGGCTTTTTACCCAGCTCCAGACGCATCCTACGTGCTGCGAGTCCCGATGATTCTTCGCCCTGTGGCGATCGACAACGCAAATCAATACCCGATTGGAGCGGAAATGCTCAGTCAGGTGATCTTGCAGGCATGCCTAGCCGCAGCGGAGCATAATTACGAGGAAAGGGAGCATGTGCATGAAAAACGCTTCCTAGAGCTGATAGCTCTCGCAATACGGAAGGATCAGGAGCGTTCTGGTCCAACTAGCCTCGGTCCAGATTCGCCTTACGGCGCGCGTGGTAAATTTGGCGTTTTCGATTATGATTATCGTACTCGAGAGCAGAGAATTGGCAGTCTGACCATAGGAGGGACTCCGCAGTGACAAACTCAAGATACACCGCATCAATTCGCAGCGTGGCAGTCGGGACAACGGCAGCTGCCAGTGCAGCCATTGACTTTTCCAATTCTGACAGGGGAATGATTTTTATTCCTGGTGGGTCAACATTTGCAACGCTTACTTGGCACGCAAGCACCTCTATAAACGGGGTTTATTCGCCAGTGAAAAACGAGTCTAACGTGGCTGTTACCACAGCTGTTACGGGTATAGGAATCGATGGGTTGGCATATCCAGTTCCGGACGTGCTGCGAAATGCCAGCTTTTTGAAAATCACCGGCGATGTCGCGGGCGTCGTTGGTATCACTATGAAAGACTAATCCTGTTTATTTGGAAGGAAAGATTATGTCCACATCTGCTACGATTTTGTATGATTTACTGAGGGCGTTCTCAAGCGAAGGACCAGGCGTTGTGTCGTTGACAGCAACTCCAAGTGGTGCTCAGATCCCAGACGAGCGGTTCATCATGCTTGTCAGGCCAACCTGGGGATTGGTGGATAACATCCTGATCCTTCCTCCTGCTGTTCCGGGGCGAATTGTTATTATTGCAGGTGCTGCGACCGGAGGCGAGCTCCGAACGCAATCGCCAAACGCCATTTCCATTAACGGCACTGGTGCTGGTCAAGGGGTGGGTGCTGAGTCCGCGATTCCGGCTAACGCGATGGTCATCGCTATTTGCGAGTCGCCAACAAACTGGAAGGGCTTTACTCTGGCTCAGGCTGGAACTCCAGCTGCGCTCCAAGTAGCTGCACCGTAACCAATGACATGGCAAATAAAGAAATACCGTTCCCATCAGGCGTTAATCGACGCTTGTCGTTTCGGCAAGAAGCGGGCAAGCGTGATCGGTATTTCAGTCCATGGTCGGTAAATGTCAGGGGCGAGGATTTTCAGGGGCGTCTTAGAGGCGGATCTTGGTCGCAAGGCGGTCCAACAACCGCTCCATCGACACAAGTCCAGTATTTGACAAACAGCTCTGGAGATCGGATCACTGATTCTAGCGGAAACCAGATAGTCGTCAGCTCTGGTGAGGCTTCTGTCCATAGCGGAGGTACGGTTTACGTGGCTCCTGGACCGAGCGCCCCAGCGAGTCATGCCGCTCAGTGTATTTATCGAGACAGGTTTGTTCGTCCTTCGGGAAAGTTGATTTTTGCTAGTCGTCAGGGAAACCACACTGACTGGGCGATGAGTGCAGATGTCAGCGATGCTATGCGTCCGTTCGTCATTCAGTTGTCAGAAGCTGGGGAGATTGGGGGCGATGTTGTCGCGCTTATTCCGCACAAGGACGCCTACATGCTGGCAGCAACAAGTAGCTCTCTCTGGATTGTTCAGGGTGACCCTGTGGCTGACGGGGCAATGCGGAACATCTCTCGGAAGGTTGGGATAATCGGTCCTAAGGCGTGGTGCCGCGACGAGCTCGACCGGTACTACTTCCTGTCTTCCGATGGCTTGTACGCAGTTTCAGCGGACGGAAGTGGTTTCCAGGCGTTGTCAAACGAAGTGATTCCGGAGCATCTTTCCGGCGTTGCTGACGTTAATACAGTGCTGCAGTACGACTTGGCGTCAAACGGGGTCTACATTCACATTCCGACTGCTGCTGTGTCATGGATGTACGACGCCGCACGCCAAACATTCTGGCCATTCAAAACTGGGCATGCTGGATCGTATGTAGCTATCGGTCCTGTGATGCTCGGGAATGGAAGCAGCTATGGTAGGCTTATTCAGCTCCATGGCATTACAGCCGCAGGTAGCGTAAACGTGACGTGGAGAGTCATGGTTGCCGATACAGCCGAGCAGGTTAGCGTCAACGCGAAGCTTGCCATAGAAACGCTTATTGCTGGTGGGACACCCGCGAATGTCCACAGCAGTGGTGTTTGGACCGCTGGAGTTAATCACCGAACGTATCCTCGCGCTCGGGGTAAATACATGATCTTGCTTGTGTCGGCTCCGAGCGGAAGCTGGGCATGGGAAGGTGCAAACGCAGTCATTGAGCCTTCAGGGCAGTGGAGATAAATCATGCCAGACGTTCCGTTTTCGACTTGGGTCACTGGACTTACGGTTGATACGCTGCAAGGTGGAGAGAAGCTTCCTTTGCTTGATGTAGACGGCACGACATCAAAGCATGTGACAGCCACGTTGCTTGCAGAGTTCGCCGTGGTTCAGCTTCAGGCTGCTGCGGTGTCAACGATCACAACGCTCAATGACGCTGACATGCTGAACGCATTCCAGATAGGCGTTGCCAAGAAGTTGACGGCACAGAACTTCTTCAACTGGGTTGTAGACAAGCTCGAGGCTCTTCCTACTGAGACCACAATCGTCAATGGAGACAAGTTGGTTTTCAATGACGGAGGTGTTCTAAAGCAGATTGACATTGACAACGTTAAGACGTTCCTTAACTCTACGAGCGTCAACTTGGGGGCGGAAATAGCAGGTCTCCCTGTGGCGACGTTGGCTGACTCTGATCAGTACGTGGTATCTCAAGGCACTACTGCACGGAAAACCACTTTTACGGCAATCGCCGCTCGAGTCTATTCGCAGTTTCTTGCTTACGTCACGGGATTGCCTTCCATCGCCGTTCTCGATGACGCAGATACTTTTTATGCAAGTGATAGCGGTGTTGCCAGTAAGGTGACAGCACAAACGATCGCGACATACGTGCAGGCTGAAGTTGGTGCCGGTATTGTTTCTGCGGCGTGGGACAATTACGCGGCGTTAGGGGCTGCGGCAAACGCAACCGATGTTTTTCTACTCGAACGCAGCGGAGTCGGGAAGACAGCTACGGGGGCAAATATAGCTACGTATGTAGTCGGCACGCAGAACAGCGCAGCATCGTCGGGTGCTGCCGTCGCCGGTGACAGCTTTTTGATTTTTCGTGCTGGCACTCAGTACAAAATGGATATCGGGGCGTTGGCGACATACGTTATCGCTTCTGGCTTGTCTGCGGCAAGCGGGGATCCTGTCGTCACAGGAGACAAAATCGTCATAGGTCGCGGTGTAACTACCTACAGCGTCACTGTAGATCAGTTAAAAACTTTCGTCCAAGCTGGTATCCAGGCAAGCACTCTTAATCTCACTGGATTGCCTGTTGCTTCACTAGCCTCCGGATCGCTTCTGTTGATTGGAGACGGGGTTACTCCTAAGAAGTCCACGCTTGCGGATCTCGAAACTCAATTATGGACGGATTACAAGGCTTACGTGTCTGGGTTAACGTCAGTGGTGACGCTTGCTAATGCAGACACGTTCTATGTCATTCAAGGCAGCACTGCAAAGAAGATCGCAAGCTCTGACATAGCTGCGTATGCGGAAACGGAGATGTGGAGCAAGTCGGTGGTTACGCCGCTCGCCGGGGACAACTTCTGGATGCGAAGAGGCACTACAAGCTATCGCGTCAATATCGGAGATCTTGCAAGTTACGTCAGCACTGTGGTGGCTGGAACTATCAATATCTCAGCCCTGTCTGCCATAACCACTGTGTCAAACGACGACTTGTTTATCGTTGATGACGGTGCTGTGAATGCTAATAGGAAAATAACGTTTGCAAATGTCAAGGCGAGCATATTTCCGGCACTTTCTGCATACGTTACAGGGCTGACCGCTGCTGGCTCTGTAGCCGGAACAGAAGAGCTGTATTCGGTCAACGTCGGCGCTCCGCAAAAAATCACCGTTAGCACGCTGTGGACTCAGAGATACCTAATTGATGCCAAAGCCATCAAGCTTGACGACTTTGCGACTTGTGACGACAACACAGATCTAAACGCAACGTCGTCTGCTCACGGTCTGATGCCAAAGCTGAGCAATGATACTAGGCAGTTTATGCGAGGCGATGGCTCGTGGGCGACATATGCTAGCGTAAATGCTACGCCAACTGCTGCCACTGGAAGTACGCACACAGATGCAGCAGCGTTATCCACGACCAACACGACGTTTATTACGTGCGATAGTGCTTTGAAGGGGGTTAAGCTTCCTACGGGTGCTGCTGGGGATATCATGGATGTGATCAACAACAGCGCTACGACGGCGAAGCTGTATCCTTCCTTAGGCGGTTTTTTGAACAATCAAACAGCAAACCTTGGAGTGGTTATTCCGGCAAGCCGAGGTGTTAGGTGTTTTTGTTCCGCTACCAACACATGGACTGTGTTTGAAATGTACTCCAAGGCAGCAAACGCTTAGTCGTAAAGGGGCATACCTGTGTCGCACGAAAACTCAAACGAGTTCTCCAACATTCCTGGAATTAGTTCTGGGCAGGATCAGTTCTGGCTTCCTCCTGTTGTAAATCCCTTCATGGAGCTCGGTCCATGGTGGGCTACGCAAACCGTCACTGACGTTCCAGAAAACATAATGGGATGGCTGGTTGCCCAGGGTTTTGAGATTACAAACATTCGCCAGGACACCACAACTAAGCCACCTACTAACTACTTTTCGGTAAAGAAAGAGGGGCTAAGACCGCAGGAGGTTTTGCGAGCCCTGTGCAATTCGTACACTCGCGCCGCCAACGAAGCAAGAGGAGCTAACCAGTACAGATACAACGAGGTTCTCGAAGGAATGAACTCGATGGTGGATAGCTCAAATACGCAGTTTGCCGCACAAACCAATGAGCAGAATGCGCAGTCTGGCGTATATTTGGCAGACCTCGACGACTACATGACAGAAGTTGAGACGATGATCTCGGAAAACCAATCCCAGGTTGTCGCCGACGCAAATGACGCAAAAACAGCTCTCGGTCAAATGCTTGACAGGCTTGGTGATCTCGAGACGAACGCTACGAATAACGCATCAGAGATAGCGACATTATTTGCTGAGCAAGACTCAAACCTATCCGCGTTTGTGAACGCTTACGACAGCAAGCTGGCAGAACTGGATCAAAACTTTGCCTCCTATCTTGCCGACATGCTTTCGCAGATTGCGTCTCTTGGCACAACGATGGACGGTCACATAGCGGACTACAATCAGCAGTTTGTTACTCTGTCTAACAACTACGTTTCGCACGCTGCTGACATCGAGTCAAAGATGGCTCAGGTTGGTGCTAACGTAAGCGAATACGTCGCTAGTGTTGCATCTATACTTGATCTTTTGGAGATTGATTACGGGCAGGTTTCTGTCGATCTTGACTTGATAAAAACTCAGTCGGGAACTCTCGTTAATCAGTATGTCGGCGACTACGACTCCATACTTCAAAAGCTAGAGAGTGACTACTACGGGCATTCTGCTGTCGCCACTGGATTCTTGACCAATCTTGGGCAAACGGAGCTCGCCAGGATTAACGAGCAGTTTGCCGCGAACCTGTCCGCGCAAATGCAGGTGCTAGTTAGCAGAGGCTTGTACACGTCCACCATACCTGCCGATATCACAGCTAGGAATGGGAGAGACAAGGATGAGAACATTCAGACGCTTAATGATCGGTTGAACCGAGAAAAGCTGGACAATCAACATAGGCTGTATGAGCAGCAAGTTGGTGTGCGTTCTAGGATGCTTGACGGCACGGACAGGATGCACGCGGTCCAGCAGGAGGTTCTTCGTTATCAAGCATCGCTGATAAGCAGCGTGTACTCGCTAAGGTCCGAGGCGAGAAACAGGGTGCTGGCTGGTAAGCAAGCGATTTTCTCCGCCAAGGACGCAAATTCAAAATACGGAATTGAGGTTAGCTCGAATCTGTATGCAAAGCTTCAGGAAGTAAGGCAGCGAACGATAGAATCTGTTGATAGGGTTTATCAGCTGCGAGACATTTTCGCCAAGTGGAAAGCTGAAGACACAAGATCGCGGTATCAGCAGATCCAGCAAATCGAGGCTCAGTTCCTAGAAGCGACCCAGCGGCAACTGGCGGCAAAGCAGGATGTTGTCAAGGTCGAGATCACGGAGCGAGACACTCTTCTTGGTCAGCTTCAGAATGCACTAACGGCGTTGATGTCTGGAAAGGAAAGGTACGCTGTCCTGCTGATGCAGAACGCAAACACCCTAGCCGAGCACAAGCACAGGGCAATTGTGGAGTTGATGAACACCTCTGTGCAGCGACTCGAAGGGTGGAAGCTGATTGCCGATCAGAACATGAAGTTGATGATGTACCAGCTGGACGAGAGAAACAAGCTGCTGGTTGGTGTATATGCCTTCGTTGAGCGGCGAGATGACGTTGCCCCTGAATGGAAGGACATGTCGCAGATGATTGCCGGTCTTGGCGACAGCGGTGGTGGTTGGTTAACTCCAAACTAGGTGGGCGATGTTTCGAAAAAGACGCAGACCGACGCCAGAGTTCAAGGTTCCCTCGCCGTATAACGCGATGCGTGGGGACCATGATGACTTGCAGCTATTTGGCGAGTTTCCGTACTGCGCGATGATGCAGGTGGCGTGCGAAGACATCTACGAGAACTATGTAGTGTGCCGAGGGTTCGACCCAAGAATGCTCAAGTTCATAGATTACGCCGAGAACAATGCTGAAAAGCCAGGTATTTCAGTAGCCAAGCCATATGGCTGCAGGGTCACTTCTGGTGGCGCGAAGAGATACCGAAAAGGCGAGATATTCATGGCTGTCTTGCCCACTCAGGGCATTGCGGAAAACGATGTGCATTACGTTCCTCCGTCCCCAGTGGAGATCGAGTGGCGGCTCGGGCAGAACCCAGGTGTTGTTTCCGGGGTGAATTATGGCGGACAGCCAAAGTGCTTGACGAACGAAATCAACATCCTTTATGACCACAACGACATAGTCATCAACTGGATGCTGGTTCATGGAGAGAACAAGCTATTCAGGTTTCAGTCAACAGAGGCGCTCACAGGGACACAGTGTCAGGCGTGCGTTCGGCAAATGTCTGGTTACTGGCCGCACACGGCTACTATTTACGATCCTCAAGGCGTGTATCTTGGCATGGTGGCAGGAACGAAGGGTTACGTCATGTTCCAGGAGGGAAAGTACTACATCGTAGACGCGAAGTGCGACCCGGACACAATAGAAGCATGCGAATGCACTGCGGTTGGCGACGACTGCGAGTGCGTTGGAGGGGAGTAGGTCTAAAAGCACATGGCGTGGAAAAAGTGTTGTTGCGGAAACTGCTTGATTTACGAAGACGATTTCAATCGGGCAGCAGAAAACAAACTGAATGGATCGTGGTGCGAGAGACCTGGGAGCTGGAGGATTGAGCCAGGGGAGAGCAAGGCTGCGTCTATTACTGCTGGCGCTCCGGCGATGGTTAGCATTCCTCATCCAGCTCCAGATGGATCGATGATTGTGCAGTTTTTTATTACGTGGAACGCACTCATAGATCCAATCCCAGAGGGGGATCCTAATTTACCAATACCTGCATCGACCGGTCAGCGATGGAGGATTATTGTTAACTCGCAAAAGCAAGATGTTACGGAGACGATCGGTGGTGTCTCAGTGACGTACTGCGCTCCATTGAGCTACTACTACGCAGAAGCCGAGGCTACAAGCTCAACTACGTACACGATTCGGCTTGGAATGTCAGCGTGGAGTGCAGGGACTAGGACAGAGACGGAGCTGAAGAGTAGAGTTTACACATACGACCCGCTTACCGAGCATCCTCCTTTTGGGGCGTGGATGACGGCAAGGATATCTGACGGCGAGTTTTGCGTGAACCTTGGGTTGATGTACGAAAGCTGCGGGAGTGTTGACTTTGCTGAAGATCCTGAAGAAAAGGGCTTAGTCTGGCTGTCTGTGGTTCACCCTGGTTTGTTCGCTAATGGCTACTACTGTGGAATGCAGATGAGCCAGACAGATATGTACGTCACTCAGTTTTCGTTCCGAGAGCATTTTAAGACTCTTGTAAATTCTCCTTCGGTTCGGAACGCATGTCCTGAGGTGACGGAAAACCCAAGGTGTGACTACTGCTTCTGCACTTGCGGGAATGAAGTCACTGGGGACGTTGAAATACTTCCAGACATCATTAACTACAGGATTCGACCGGCAGACGCAAGTTACTATTGCTCGTTCGTTAGCTATCTGAACGACTGGCACTGCTACGGGCAGCTGGTGCTAGACTCGGAGAACGCTAGATGGATCCAGGTGCCGATAGACGGGAAAAACAGGAAGGTTTGCTGCTACAGAGAGGACAACCCAGTGCCTCAAGAGTTTATTATCTCATTCCACTGCCCAGCCGTGTTCCAGGACGACCCAGAGAAATGCCCGAGGTGGTACTTGAAGGTTTCTGGTGGTGGCGTTTGGCCGCCTCCTGTTGGTGATAAGCCTGGCGTCGTTGGAGGGTGCTGCCTCGTTGGAGGAAACATTATTGGGAGCATCGAGGAATGCATAATCCCTGACACCATGTGCAATTGGGAGCGAGCTGGAAGCAATGGAACTTGCCGAAGCTGGACATTCTGTTATCCGTCTGCGGGCTGCAGTTGCCCAAAGCTTCCGGACGAGCCTGATCCTCCGCCTCAGCCGCCAGATGCGCCTCCTCCACCTCCCCCCTTGATATGTACTATTTGCGTTGATATTTGGTGGTAGGGAAAAGCATGAGTGCAATTTGGACGGTTTGGACATGCAGCGTTTGCGGATATACATCCAACGACCCTGATTTGAATTTTCCGACGATATGTCCGTCATGCAAGCTTATCTATTCTTCTCCAGACAGGGTTTTCGATCCATCTCGTCGCAATAACGATCCAGATCGCAAGATCGTGGGTGCGAAGTTGATGCAGCGCGAGTTTGTTGAGCGAAAGAACAAGTGGGCGAATAGTCCTGTAGAGGCTGGACGCGCCGCGTGGGATAAATTGCATTCATACACTGGTTGCGACCCTAGCTTCCTTGTGGAGTGGGAGAAAACCATTCCGTCATCATCCTGCAGCTGCAAAGAGTCGTATAACGTTTACAAGGCAGAGGATCGTCCAGACTTCTCGAGCCCAATGGCGTTTTTCCGATGGGGCTGCAGAATACACAACCGAGTTAACGCAAAACTTGGGAAACCAGTGTTTGCGTTCTGGGAGGCAATCAAGCAATGGAAGCCGCAGCAGTCGCAGATAAGTGATCTGGTTGTCGTCACGTCAATGTCCTGTCTTCCGAAGCACTTGGAGGTTCAAGGGGAGAGTTTGAGGACTTGGAAGTCGCTTGGGTTGACGGTGATTTCTGGAAACACTCCGGAAGAGATACCCATCCTTCGAGAGTTGTACGACATCGAGTTTTTCGAGGTGCGACCATCATTGAGTTACGACAGACCAAACCCTCGCGTGTACGATTTACTGCAGCTCGGAGGAGATCGAGCTAGGCTTATGATCAACTCCGACATTGCTATTTACGGAGATCAGAGAATGCTTATTGACGCTGTGAAGAACCAGGAAAACCTTTTGGGATTGCGGCAGAACTGGGTTGGATCGATAAGCAATCTAAAGGTGGAAAGGTGGGGGATAGACGCTTTCATTATCCACCCGGAGCAAGCGGCAACGTTCCCAAATCTGGACTTCGCGATCGGACAAACCATGTGGGACTACTGGGTTCCGTATCACCTGCAAAAGATTGGCGGTAAGTTGCGATGGTATGGCGATCCGTTTTTCTTCCATGAAGCACACCCGATTCACTGGAAAGAAGAGTCCACAAGTATTGGGCAGGGGATGATCGCGTCTCATTACGGAGAGACCATCGACTGGGAGGGTTGGAGGAGAAGCCTTCCGTTTGGGGAGCCTAGACGATGAGGCACGCATCCAAGAAAAGCGTCTTTAGGGTGCTTCGCAACCTGAGGATCTCGGTGGTGATCGACATAGGCGCGGAGCGTTGCACAGAAAGTCTGATCGAGGCATTTCCGGACGCCCATCATGTTTTGATCGAATCCAACCCCACATGGATCCCGCTGCACAAAGACGTTTACAGCGAGATCTCATTCGAATCCCACAATTTCGCGGCAAGCTCCCAGAATAGAGTCGATGAGCTGAAATTCAGCGATTGCGGTGGTCCTGTGCTTCTAAAAATCGATGTGGACGGTCAGGAACTGGATTGTCTGCATGGATGCTCAGGGCTATTTGAGAGGGTGTCTGCGGTGGTTGTTGAGGCTACAACGGACAGGCTTTCCGGGATAGTGGATTTTCTTGAGCGGCACAACTTTCGACTGTTTGACATAGTTGATCTTTGTTACTGTGGTCCGCAGCTTCACCAAGTTGACCTAGTGTTTGTCCACGCCTCGGCAGAGGGGCATGTCAGGGTGGCGTGGGACATAAACTTGTTCCAGGACAGCAGTTTGCTAGCCACAGACTGACGCTAAGCAGCAAGAAGTCCTGCTAATAATCGGTTTTGGTAGGAATTTGCGGAAAAACGGATATCATAAGCAAAGTCGATCTAATTCAAGGAAAATCATAAAATGCCAATCACATTCCGACATGACGCTGCAGGGATTCCGCTTGGAAAGGGTGATGGTGAGGCGAAAAAGTATGGCATGAGCTTGGTAGCTCAGCAGCAGAAAACTGACGCCGAGACTAGGCAGAGAGCCGAGACTCAAAAGTACGAGACGATGCAACAGGCGAACATGCAGGCGTTTCAGTGGCAGCGAGACAGAGCCCAGGATGTCAACCGAGCGGGCATGTTCAATGCGGAGCTACAAAACAGAAACAAGATGGCTGAGGACGACCGCAAGTTTCAGCAGGCTGAAGCAGAGGCAAGACGCAATCAAGCCATGATGGATAGGGCGCAGCAGCAAGAGCAGGGATTCATCATTCAGGGTATTGAGAATGGCGAGTACGACCAAGCCACATCTAGGGCTTTGCAGCAAAATATCCTGGCTGAGTCAAGGGCGATGACGGCTCCTGGGCTAGATGCAACTCAAAGAGCTGCAGCATTGCAGAAGGTTATGGACGAAAGGGCTAAGCTAACTGCGCTTAGAAGAGATCCGCCACCTAAGCCTACGCCGCAACCAGTGACGTATGTAGACGACAAAGGCAGGGAGTGGGTCCAGTCTGGAAAGGATAAATGGGAGCAGATTAAGCCACAGGCAGAGCCCCAGCAAGGTCCGATAGATTCTAGCGTTGGCTTGCAAGATACGAAGAACAGAGATAGATATTTGGATCAAGCTGAAAAGATGCTAGTGGATCCTGAAGACCCCACTAAAAAGCCCAGTCGGGATCAGGTCTGGGCAAAGGCAAGGGAGCTTTGGAATACTGATGAGTACGAAAGAACTCGAGGGTTCATACCACGGAATGATGGTCCAATGGGGCCTCCTAGTCCTGTATCTACCAGCGATATCCAAAGCAGTCAGCCTGCATTGCCGTCTGGAGGAATGGCTACTCCTCCATCTCAACCACAGCAGCCGCCTGTTGCCGCACCTTCTGGCAACGTGGCTTCGCCTCCTTACATGCCAGAACCTTCAGCGACCGCTCCTGCTCCGTCACCTTCGCCGTCTGGCGGTGTAGCTCAGCCCCCCAGTGGATATTTGCCTGGATATGAGCCAAAACCTAAGCCAGGAGTTGCGACCGGTGGTCAGGGTCAGCCTGTAGGCGGGCAAGGCATTTACAAGCCAACATGGGGTGACATGGATCCCGGAGTAATCGCCACTCTCCCAGCTCCTGCTGGAAGTCGTACCGTAGATCCCATAATAGCTCTCCCAGCTCCTGCTGGAAGTCGTGCCGTAGATCCCATGATAGCTCTCCCAGCTCCTGTAAGAACGCCGACTGCTCAAGGGTATGCAACAACAGATGATTTTGTTAAAGGCAGAGATGATCAAAAGCCTGCAGAGATAGTAAACGAACCTGCTCGGGCTGGAGCGACTAATCAGTACCCTGGGATGGATTATGAGGCTGTGCAAAGCTTTGCAAGAAGCCAGTCTCCGGGCATCAAGAAAGCGATAGAAATTGCTATGGATAATACGCTTCCTTCTGGTAACAGAAAACAGGCGATTGATTTTCTTTTGACAAATAAAGTTGACTTGAGAGCAATAGGTCGAAAGCCGCGTGATCCAGTAGGAGGCGTAATACCTATCGGAAACGACGCTGATAGGTTCCAGTCCGGAGCCTATGGAACTTGGAATCAGGGTGTGCGCGGTCCTAAGTACTAGGGGTTTAATATGAGCGATGTTTTTAGTTTGTTCGATGAAGTTGAAAATGAGCAAAGCAATAAAGGCGCGTCAACCCCAAGCATTGATCCGCGAGAGCAAGAAATTAGAGATCGCAACAAAATTTCCGCGTATGACGGAAATGAGTTGTTTAGTCTGTTTGACGAAGTCGCAGGAGACAGAGAGGTAGAGGCTCGTCGTCAGCAGCGAGCCTACGCCGAAAAAGCCTCGCTTACTGACCCGGATACTTACATAGCAACAACGAAGATGTTGCTAACCACTGGAGGTCGAGATCAGCAGCTCGAAGTCCTTCGCAAACTGACGCCTGAGCAGCGAGAAGCGGCGTTGAAGCTAGCCCCCGGCATAGCGCAGCAGTTAGGAGACGAACGCGGCGGGGCTGTTATGCGAACTATCGATGCTGTTAGTCGTGGTGCAGCTGGCGTTCTGCAACCTGTCATGGAGCTTACGGGTCTGGGTGGAACACCGGAGGAAATCGATTACCTTCGTAAGTTGAACTCGGCGTCTCAAGAGTTTGCTCCTGCGCGTCCAGACGACCCTTGGTATCAGCAGGGAGCATTACAAGCTGCTGAAATGACTCCTGGGATGGTGATGATGGGGCAGGGCGGTGTTCTTGGCGGAGCTGTTGGTAAGGCTGCTGGCACAGCTCTCGGGAGGGCAGCTGCTGCTGGTGTTCCTGGAGCTAAGACAGCTTTCCAAGCCGCAGGCGCAATTGGAAAAGTTCCGGCTGCCGTTGGTCTTAAGGGCGCGACGACGAAGGGTGTGTTTGAGGGAATCGGGAGCGCTGCTGGTGTTACGGCTACATCATGGGCTCCTCAGTATGCTCAGGAGGTGGATGCGCTAAAAGAGCTTGGTATGCAGGATGGATTGGTTCTTAGGGCTCTTGCTGGCACAACCGCTGCCGCTGTGGGACTGATCGAGAGCATAGTCCCAAATCCGTGGAAGGCTGGTAACGTTTCATTTAAGCAGGGTGCTATCAAAGCTGCTCGCCAATACTTATGGCAGGCTTCAAAAAACCTACCAGGGGAAATAACCGAAGAAGGTCTTCAGGGTGTCGCAAGTGGTGTCGGCGAGCATGTGGCTCAATACCTCGACAAAGATGCCAAGAAGAAGACGATAGGAGAGGCTTTTAGCAAGGGATGGCAGCAAGCAAGTGACTCCGTGTTGCCGCTGGTGTTCATGCTTGGTGCGCCCGGTGTTGCAGGTGCCGCATCTGTGGCGATCAGGGCGAGGCGAGAGCAGCTGGAGCAATTGCGATCCAAGGGCTTTGTCTCTAAGGATGACGCGAAGAAGGCTGGGATCGAGGTCGGAACTCGCAAGGAAATAGCGGCTAACGTTGATGCAGAAATTGAAGACCTGAAATCGCGGGAGTTAATTGCCAGCGTCAATGAGAGTGGCGCAGCCGCAGAGTCGCCGCAGGCGAGTCCTGGGCAAGCTGGAGTGTCCGTTGAGTCGCAGCAGGAAAATGTTGTTGCTCCTCCGCCACTTCCGCCACAGCCCCAAGGTGAAGTTCCTCCGCCTATTCCACCACAGCAGCAGGGTGCAGCTACTCCTCCGCCGATTCCGCAACCTCAGGAGCAGGCTCCTCCCCCAGTACCACCTCAACCACAAGAGCAGGTGCCGCCTTCATTGCCGCCTCAGCAGGCGGATCAGCCAGAGCCACAGTCTGCAAACTTTGATGCATACACCAATGCCGCATGGAAAGCAGCCGGGAAGGAAGGTCCAGTTTCCGAAAACTACAAGGCTAGCCAGAAGCAATTCGTTGGCAGCGCGGCAGACTACGGTATTCAGCAAGGGCGAGTAATTGCCTTTGATAGGAAGGATGGTTCCTCGGAGTTGCAATTCGCAGCAATAGCAGATGAGCTAAATCAGCGAGGTTATGAAGCTGGTCCAGTCAAAAAGTCCAGAAGCAATGGTATCGACAACATTGAGTTTTCCGTAACTAAAAAAGCGACAGTTGCGACTCCACCTGACACAACGTCAGTAGGCATGAAGTCGCCTGATCAACAGCCAGTCTCGTCGCCAGTCGCAGAAAAAGATGTTGCTGCTCCGCAGGCTGATGTCACGCCTCCAAGTAAGTTTGCAAGCTGGACTGTTCAGCAAGGCAGTGACGGGAAGCTGTATCGCGTTGATCCAAAAGCGAAAACAAAATACGAAAAGGCAAAGACTCGACAGCCAGTTGATCCAGCGGAAGTTGTCGTTGCCACACAAGATCAGTTTGGAAATCCGATAGACAGAAAACTTGTCGGCGTTCGTCAAGAGTTTGCAAAGAATGCCAAGCCAGGAGCTGAATTTACGTGGTCGTCCTATCCAACGGCTAAGTTTAAGGTTCAGTCCAATGGCGATATTTTGGATGTCACCACTGGCAGGAGGATGGGGACGGTTCAGTCTACGTCCAACAACGCTGCCCTTAAGGCGAATAGCATTAAGTGGACTTCACTGCCAGCTCCTGCTGCTCAACCTGCAACCGCTGCTCCGCAAGCCACTGAGCAGCCTGCCGTTATTGCGACACCAGTAGCCAAGCAACCGCAAGTTCCGCCTCAGCCGCAGGCTCAGGAAGTACGAAGTCGGGGCGAGAAGACAGCAACGGATATCTCAAAGGCTCTAGATGGGCTAGGTAAGGGTGCTGTTGACGGGTTGTACACCAAGGTATGGAATGATGCGCAGTCTGGGCAGCTTCAAAAAATGGACAAGCCTCCATTGTTTGAGCAATTGGTTTTGAGGGGTTATGAAAAAGGTGTTGTTCGATCGCTTGAGGACGTTCGTTCTATCACAGAGGGGATGACGGGTGATTTTGAGGCTGACAAGGTGGTTGGGGTCAACAACCTAAACAAACTGGCAAGCAAATACCAGGGACAGCAGCCGGTCGCAAAGCAACCGCAAGTCCAATCGCAATCAAAGTCCCAGGATCAAGCCGTTTCTGTGCCAACTGCGAAGCCCGCTCCGCAGGCACCGAGTCAGCAGGTTGCTCCTGTCGTGCCATCACAAGAAGTGTCCTCAGCTGTTGAAGAGCCATCGACGGCAAAGCCCAAGTCGGAACCAGCGAAGGTTGAGGGAGAAGAACAGAAGAAGCCTCTCAGCCAGCCGGTAGCGGATGAAGCAGGCACTAAGAAGCCAAAGTCGTCAGCGAAGCAAATGACTCCAAGAAGCTACTTGGAGAGCAAAACTGATCGTCAGCTAAAAACACTGGCAAAAGACTTAGGATTGAAAGCTGACAGCCGCGAGGGCGTTATTGAATCGCTTTTGCAGAACCCTGATGTTGTCGATTCGCTGAACAGCGCTCTGCAGAAAGCAAAGCCTTCAAAGCCTCGCAAGAAAAAGCCTGCTCCAGCTAAAGATGCTGCAAAAGGCAAAGAGCCTATACCAGTGAAGATGAGATCTTCGATGGGTACGACTAGAGAGTTGTTGCCGAGCGAGCTAACAGCGGCTGAGAAGAAGCAGAAAAGCATTCTCGAGAAAATGGGAGTCACTCTGCGATTGATTGAAGGAGGTAGCTTCAATACACCTGGGGCTTTCAATCCTGAGTCTATGACTGTTTGGCTCGATCGGTCTTACATAGAGCACATGGATTCCTTGTGGCAAAAGCAAGGTCGTCCTCCAGAGTCAATGACGTGGGGGTTGTTTTTGCATGAGATGTTCCATGCGATAAAGAAGATTGACCCAGAGGCATGGAATGGTCTGCGTGATTGGATCAATGCGAATCCTAATGAAAAAGAACTACTGGACAAGGCAACGAGCGATTACGTTCGTGATTCAATTAACGCGCTAAAAGAAAGACTCTCGAAAGATTCCAGGAACTCAGGAAAAACAGTCAATATCAAGGGAAGGCTTTCAACAGCAGACCATGTCAGGTCGGCTATAAAAGCAGCGAAAGCCGCTGGTGTTGAAATCAGCGACGGCACAATAGCTGCTGCCGAATACACTATTAAAGTGCTTAGCAACGAGGACGTGAGGAACGAAGAAGGGCTCTCAAGGTATTTGGAAGACAAGGCTGGAGACTTCGATTTTTGGGACGATCTTGGAAACGACAATCCGAGCTTATTGGCAAAGATCGGTCGCTGGTTGCTCAGGGCGTTGCGACTTGCCGATTCAGATACTCTCGCTGGGCAGACGCGAGCTGCTATCGAGAAGGCGATGAAGCGAAACAGTCTTGCAACTGGAGAAGATCTAGGGATTCGTGCTGCTGTAAGCAAGGGTGATTTCTCTGTAGGCGACATCAATGTCGATGAAGTCAGAGCGAAGGACAGGAAGGGCAACCGCGTATCAAAAGGTCTCGCTGTAAAATCCGTAAAAGGCACAAAGGTTTACGAGGAGACAGACGATCTGTCATTCGATTACGTCAAGAAAAACGCTCCAGATGTGTTTATTAAGAACGCCAACACGATTGCTGATTACCCATTAGTGCGTGGAAAGAGGGTGTTTGAAAAGGCTCGCACAGTAGAACAGGCACAAGAGATATACGATGTGTTCGTCAGGGAGGTAGCCGACAACCTAAACTACCTATATTCAGAGTACGACAGTGAATTTAGAATGCCATCTACTCTCTGGTATGACGGCGCAAACGCGATAGCTAACAGGCTGGCTGATGATTACAAAGTATCTCCAGAGCAGGTGGCTGGAATTATTGCTGCCATGTCTCCGCAAAAAGACTGGTATCAGAATGTAAGACTTGCCGAACTGCTGCTTGAAGCGTTCAGGGTCAACCCGGTGATGACTCCGGAAATGATTGCCCATCAGAGGGACGTAGTTAGGGTTGATGGTCTCAAAGGATACAGCAGGAAGGTTAGACTTGCTGAGAGTGCGCTCGCTAAAGCAAACCTCGAGTATAAGGGAACCACGCTAGAAAATTATCGCAAGATTGAATCGGTGCTTTCTTCTGGGGCATTTCTGCAAGAAGGTGGTAAGACCTCTTCCGAGTTGCAGAAGCTTGCCTCACAAGCAGGTGTTGGTTTCGCAAAAGCGACTGGACAGTTAAAGTCAAAAATGAGCCCAGACGAAAAGGCGTCTCTGCAAAAAATAGCGAATTGGGCTATCACGATTTTTAAGGAAGGTGCAGCAGCATCTCCTGGAGAGTCGCTTTCTGACAGTGATCTGAAGAAATTGGTTAGCGAGCATCGCAGGGAAGTTAAATCCGCAATTGATGACAGTGCAGCGTCGTTAGTGGCTGCTAAAGCCAAGCTGGCTAAGTCTACAACAAAAGCCGATGCCGTAGTGAGCAAACTCGAAAGCCATTTAGGCAAAACTCTTGACAGTGTTCCAGAAGAAATCCAGTCCTTCATGGTAAGGTTGTATCATGAGGTAAACACGACCAAGGACTACAACGTAATTGCTCCCGACGGACGTGCTGTAGGCGTAGCTAAAAATGATAACGGAGAGAACGCGAGACTAGCGTGGGGATCCTATGGAGAGATTGGGAAGGGCGTTTCGATTAGGAACAATGGAAGCCCAAGAAATATTACGAGGCGACTAGGGCAGCAGCACAAGATCCGAAACTTTTACAACAACATCATTGATCCGATGAGCGAGGATGGTGATGTGACGATGGATACCCATGCGATTGCAGCAGCACTGCTGATGCCTTTGTCGGGGAAGTCGACCCAGGTCACTCAGAACTTCGGTGGCAGCGGGGCTAAAAACGCGGGAGCTTTTGGAATCAAGGGGCTATACTATGCGTTTGCTGAAGCATATAATGTATCCGCAAAAGAAAACGGATTGCTGCCAAGGCAGATGCAGAGCGCGACTTGGGATCCAGTTCGCGGCTTGTTCACGGACGTGTTTAAGAGCGTCAAGAAGAACGTAACAAAAGTCAACGATATTTGGGAAAGTTACGCAGATGGCAAAATATCAGTCGAAGAAGCAAGAGAACAAGTCTTTGAAGCAGCCGGTGGAATCGACACTCCCACCTGGGCCAGACCCGCTCGAGAAGATGTTGGAGGATCTGTACGGAAGAAACGTGACAGAGGACGAGTACGAGGAGATGGACAGGCTTCTGTCGGGGCTACCGATGGAGGAGGAGATGGAGGACGAAGATACTCTCCAGGACGAAGCGGACGAGACGCAACCGTTGCCGTCCGGGGAAGTCTCGGCGTTGATGAAAGAGTTTGGAGTCGATCGACAGACAGCCGAAAAGTGGGCGGATATGATCTAACTGCTAGGTATGTAGCTGACGTTGCAGAATGGGCGGAATCTGGCGTCAGTGCTCCAGCCTTTATTGAGCTAAAAGCATCGGATAAATCGGCGAGGCAATTTTCCGAAGCGATTACTTCGGCACGCGAAAGCCAAGGAAAGCTAGGGGCGTCAGTTTATGTTTATCCCGACCAAGACTACCGGGATATGCGGCTGTTTCTGACGGAGGACGGCAAGGCTGGGTTTGCGTTGAAGGCGACCGACGACCCCAGTATTACGGATATCGTATCGGTGTTTAATACGGCTGGTAGCCTTCATCGCGGCGTAAGTTACGCGATGATACGACTGGCGGTCGAAGAGGGCGGTAATACGCTTGATGCGTTCGACACATTCCTGCCGGTGGTTTATTCAGCAAACGGATTCCGAGCGATTTCCCGCATTAAGTGGGACGACGACTTCGCTATGGAAGGCTGGGACAAGAAAGCTTATTCGGATTTCAATAATGGTGAGCCGGACATCGTCTTCATGGCGTATGATCCGCAGCAAACAGAGATCTATCGCGTTGACAGCAGAGAAGGTGACGTATTTGATACGTACGACGAAGCCGTCGCATCACAACGATTGGTGGCGAAGAAGAATTACCTGGAGTTACAAGAAAGGAAAAAGCAGAATGCCAAAGCAAAGCAAGGTGGAAAACGATATTCGCCTGGACGACGACCCGAATCGACCGGAGACGGAAGAGGACGAAAAGGCATTGGGAAGACGGAGGCTCTTGCAGGCTCGCCATCGGTCCCAGGCATTAACGGGCCGGATCCCGAGGTCGTTGCGGTTGCCGAGCGATACGCCAAAGAGTATGGGATCGATCTCAAGCGACAAGCCGAATACGTCCAAGTAGACGAGGATCGGGCAAGAAGGATAGCCGATGCGTATGCGCAGATGCCGCATGATCCGCAGGATCCTAAGGTCAAAGAGGCGTACCAAGAGCTTATTAAGCAAACCACGGATCAGTACAGGGCGTTAGAGGACGCTGGATATAAGTTCTGGTTTATGGATCTAGGGATTCCTAGCAACCTCGAGTACGCATCGAGCCCGTATAATGCTTTGCGAGATTTGCGAAGTAATAAGCAGATGGGTGTATTCCCGACAACAGACGGCTTCGGGACAAGCGACCTTGATGTAAACGACAATCCTCTGCTTGCGGATACAGGAATTTTGTGGGCGTCAGGAGGGCTAGATGGGGAAATGAAGCCCGTCTTGGCTAACGATCTGTTTCGGGCTGTTCATGACGCTTTTGGACACAGCCTAGAAGGTGCAGGGTTTAGAGCGAGGGGTGAAGAAAATGCTTGGCAGGCGCATGTGCGTTTGTTTTACGGGTCAGCAGTAGGTGCTATCACTAGCGAGACCCGTGGGCAGAACTCTTGGTTGAATTACGGACCTCACGGAGAAGCGAACCGTAATGCAAAAGTCGAAGACACGATTTTTGCGGACCAGAAAACCGGCTTGATGCCCGAGTGGACGTGGACCGAGGGTCGTGCTGCAGACATGGAAGATGTTGGCGATGCCGACATGAATGGTCCTGATCTGGAGTCTGGACTGCAATATGCAGTTGCAAGACCGCAGTTGGCTAAGAAGCTCAACTCTGGGAAGAAGGTTAAGCTGTACCGTGCGATGCTCCTAATTGACGGAAAGCTTTATCCTCCCATGTCGTCTCGAAGCAAGAGCGACGAAGGCAGGCTAGCTATGCGTCCAGGAGAACCTATTGGTCAGTGGATGCAATCGGAGGAGAGACCGGAACTCGTTCCCAAGACAGGAAAGAACGCAGGGAAGTTTCCTCTGCAAAAGCCAAAAGGTGTTACGTGGGCTGCTTATGCTCCGTACTTCCATGCGTCTCCTATGCCTCTTAATGATCAGTTTACGGCATCATGGCTCAACGATGGTATTAGACGACCACGCATGGTGATCGTCGAGGTTGAAGTCCCAGAAAGCGAAATGACGAGCGGCTATCAAGCCGAGGGATCAAGCAAGAAGGTGGGTTCGAATAAGTGGAGGGCTGGCGTTGTTGCTTCCAAGCTTCCAGGCGGCAGGGAGGTTGTTCTCTCCAGGTACTTGCGTATCAAGCGAATAGTCCCAGATGCTGAAGTGGCGAAGAAGATCGCCGACATTGTTAATCCGGCGAGGCTTTCTGTACCAGAGAACGTTATTACGCCACAGCTACGTGCAGAGCTTGAGAAAAATGGAGTTCGCATTTCTGCAAAGGGTACGAAGGGCGAAGGAATCCGCTATTCTCCCGGTCGCCGCGTAGACGAAAAGTATCTTGCTGCGGTCAAGGACGGTGACAAGAAGCTTGCGCAGAGATTGGTGAACAAGGCTGCTCAGAAAGCAGGAGAGTTTGCTGGCGGTGTTTCTCCGGTGGTTTATCACGGAAGTCCGCATGCTGCGTTTTACAAGTTCCAGATTCCTAGCAAGGGTTTCAATAGCACGGTATTTGGATCTTACGAGGTAAGCAGGAATGCTGCGTTCTTCACTCCAGATAAGACCGCTGCCTCCAATTACCAGACCCAAGGTGGTCGCACAAGCGGCAGCACTCGCAAGTTTAGGATCTTTGGCGAGATGCTGGACTGGAGAAACGGCATATCAGACGCTCAGTTCAATACGCTTGTTGATAACGGCGTGAACTCGAGATGGCTAGGTCAGAAGGGTGCTTCTTGGGAGTTGTTCGATAAAGAGCAGGATCCTGAAGGTACTCTTGTAAAAGCCATCAAGAAGATGGGGTACGATGGGGTGATTATCCGCGACACGGATGGAGAAAATGATTTTGATGCTTACGTTGCGTTCTCTCCTTCTCAAATCAAATCTTCAGATCCCGTCACTTACGATGACGCCGGAAACGTCATTCCGTTGAGCAAGCGGTTTGACGACCTCCAGAGCGATGTGCGTTATTCCCCAGGTCGCAAGAAAGATGCCATTCTTGCAGCGTTGTACAAGCAGCTGGAAGAGAAAGGTGCGATCAAGCCGAAGGCGGCAGGAGATAGAACAACTAGCATCAAGAACCGCAAGACCGACGAATTGCGAGCAGAGTCTGGGTTCCCTCCGAGAGTGCGTCCATCCAGCGAGTCTTTTGAAGAATGGGAGGAGCGAGCTCGACAACAGTACCCAACTGCAAAGGATCGCCTGAAGCTCATAGCAGAGGCGGAACGCTATCCAGAGAAAATTGGCAAGATAGAGAGCGCAGCGATTGGGCAGCACATTACATATCTCGACAATCAGCGAATCGCTGGGAAGAATGTCGTAGATGAACTGCGAAGAACAATCAAGGTTGCCAATACTGTTGGAACCGAAGCGGGTCGTGCATTGGTTAGTCGCAAGGTTGAGAGATATGGCGACTTCTCTTTGGCTGGTCTTATCAGCGAACACATGCGAGTTGCTGGCACCGATCCCACCGACAGTCAGATTCAGGATTACGCTGAACTTGCCGATCGCATTAAGCAATTGGAAGCAGACAAGGTGGAGCTAGCGGAAAAGCTTGCTAAGGAAACCATAGCGAGGATAAAGGCGGAAGCAGAAGCGAAGCCAGCAATTGAGCCGACAAAGCCGAAAAAAGGCACCAAGCGAGCTGCATTGCTTAAGAAAGTTGCTGACAGCTTTGCAGCGTTTCAGAACGCATGGGGACAAGAAAGATTCTCTGTAGGCAGAACTCCAGCATTGGAAGCCATTGCTGACTTTGGGTTTGGAACTGAAACACTTCCGGATCCTGCAACGGTGTCTCGCAGTGAATGGTTGCGAGCGTACATGCCTCTAGTAATGCAGGGGGTTCCTGACGCAGACATCAGCGAAAAGGACATGAATGTGTTGGCGTCTGCTTTTGGCGACGACAATCCATTCGCTCCAGATAGCAAGCTGATGAAGATGCTTGGCAAATGGGCTATCCAGTCTGATTTGCATGAGGCAAACTGGGGGGATGGAGTGCGTGTTCTTTTCGAAGATAAGTCTCCAGCAACTCGCATGATGTTAGAGCAGATTTCTAAAGAGTCTGGGGTGAGTGCAAATCGAGACGACTTCTATGATCCAGCGGATTACAAGTCGCTTGCTAAGGCTTTTGTGAAGTATCTTCCGAAGCACCTCGCAAAGAAACCGGAAGGTTATTCGTATGGCTATTCGGACACGAAGCGATTGCTCGAGACATCTAAGGCGCTGCTAGATCCGCTCGAGTACGCCATCAACGTATGGGAGGGGTCACAGCAAGCCGCATCTGTCGATGTAAATCCTGACATTCGATACTCTCCAGGAAGACAAGATGACGCCGCACAAACTGCTGCAGCTAATCTGGTCAAGTTGCTTCGCGAGATGGGCGTTAGTTCTACGCTTGAGTTTGAGCTTCAGATCAAGGCGAACTTGAAGAACGCTTCACCAGAGCAGATGCAGGCTTTGATGGATGCGTGGAACGCAAGTAGTGAAAAAACGGATGTGGTGTCTCCTTTAGGCGATGATCCTGACAACGCTGACATCGGCGCTAGAGCTAAGGAGTTGATGAGACTGGCTATCGAAGCTGGATATGGTGCTAATCCTGAAACGTGGATGGAGGTTGTTGATGTAGTTCATGAACAACTTTCGCTCGATGTTCCAGGTATCGATAAATACGACACCATGCAAGCCATGAGTGACTATGGCGTCTGGCGGAAGCTTTCTGGAGAAGAAGTCGCAGTCAAGACTCGGGCTATTCGCGGCAAGGCAAGGCAATCATTAAAAATAGAGGACACGCTAAAGGCGATTGCACAAAGCGAAGCATGGCTGAAGGATGGCGTAAGCCCGGAGGAGGTAGCACGTCGTTTGAGAGAGAAGAATCTTCTTCCGAAAGCAACTGGTAGGGAGCAGGCGACTCCCGACAGCATTGAGCGAGAGCTAATTGCGGAGTTCAACAAGCTGAAGAAAACATTGCCAGTTCCTGCTGAATCTCGAGAGGGGCAGTTGAAGTCGGCTTTGAGTACGGCAAAGACCTCCGCGAAGAATAGGCTAGAGATGCTCGACAACGACATCTCGGCATTAGAGGATGCGGTCAAAAACAGAAAAGAGCTCGTCAAGCCAGTTGCTGAGAAAACTCGTCTGGAGCCGGATGCAGAGCTTGAAGACCTTCGCAGCCAGCTAGACGCAAAGCGGCGGCAGCGGGATGAATTGAAAGCCGCGTACAGCGAGATATTCCCGTCTGCCAAAGCAAAGCGAGGGCGAAAGCCACTTACTGATGAACAGCGGCTAGAGGCATCTATGAAGCTGCTTGCCCGTCAGATTGACGCAGTGAAGGCGGACATACAGGCGTTAAACAGCGGGTCATGGGCGCCTGCGGCAAAGAACGCTGAGCTTACATCTGCAAGGAAGGAGCAGCTGAAGTCGGATCTGGCATCGCTACGAGAAACCCAGAAGAGGGCGAGAAAAGCAAGTCCTTTGTATCAGGCTCTTCAGGAGACGAAATACTGGGAAAGGTATCGGAAGACCCAGGAGAAGCGACTGGCGTTTTGGGAGAATCGCCGCGACGAAGCAAAAGCCGGAAGACTCCCTGTGCCACTGCAGAAGCGTACTATTGTTGAGAAGGACATCCTCGAGAAAAACCTGGAGATCGAGGAAAAGAAATATGAGGCAATGATCGCGATCGAGAAGGCTACTCGAGCAAACTGGAACGCTGGGCAGTGGATAGGGCAAGGCTTGCTTGAGGCTACGTCACTGATACCTAAGACGTTGATGCTTGGGCTCGAGATGTCATTTGTACTGCGACAAGGATTTTTCTACACCTACTCGCAGCCGATGAAGGCTTTCCGTGCGCTAACCGAAGCCATGCCAGCAGTGTTTAGTCAGCGACTTGCACTGGCATCTATGGAGAGCATCGAGAATAGACCAAACGCCGATGAGTACCTTGATGCGAAGGTGGACTTTACAAAAGCAACCGGTCCGCAAGCAAAACTAGAGGAGTTGTACCAGTCGGCTGTTATTCAATGGCTCGAGAGAACAGAGACAAAGCTTTTGCTGCCTTTAAGAGCGTGGGCAAAGGTTTATCAGATGTTTGAGCGTGGCAACAGAACGTTCTCGAACATCATGAAAGCCGACATGTACGATATCCAAAAGCGGGATACACTGGCTGCGCGTGAGTTCTTCGGATTGAGTACTGAATGGACAAATAATGACATCAAGGAAACCGGACGAATAACGAACATCTTCAGCGGAAGAGGCACTGGAATAAAAGGCGGAAGCCCGTGGCTTGATTGGCTGTTCCTAGCTAGACGCTGGACGTGGTCGCGAATCCAGGCAGACTTCATTGTTCCTTTCCAGCTCGTTACTCCAGAATGGATCGGTCAGTGGAACGCGGATCGCGGAATGCGAGTGGCGTTGGCTAAGTTGTACATTCAATCTTTGGTTGGTCATGCAGCGAAAATGGCTGCAGCTTACTTTGCGTATTCCGTTTTGGCGGGAGACGACGAAGAGAAGAAACCAACAATGGAGTTTGATTTGCGATCTAGCGATGCATTGGCACTCAAGGTCGGCGAGACGAGATTCAAAGACGAAGGCGGTATGATGCCAGCCATCGTTTTGGCTGCAAGGATTGCAACCGGCAAGATCAAAACTGGCAAAGGGGAGATCAAGTCGATTTATGGAGAGGACGTTCAGCACGGAGGAAAAACCGCTGCCGACTTCTTGATCAATTACGGTCGGTACAAGCTAGGCACAGCGCCATCTGCGATACTCGAATGGATTTCTGGCAGAGATGCGGTTGGTACGGTTATAGAGGACAAGGACGATCCGACAGCAATATACAGAAATATAGCTTCCAGCCGATTAACTCCGCTGACGTACCGAGAAATATATGCGGCAGAAAGCGAGCTTGGTCTTAAGAGAGGCACGCTGGCTGCACTCGAAGCGTTTTTTGGTGTTTCCGTTTCAACGCATGGTGACCGTACCAAGTACAAGAAGGGTAGCGAGGCAGATCGCAAGAAGCAATTCGACAACGATCTGAAGGCTATGCAATGGAATAGTCCAGATCCCGCCTACAGCGACTTGCTTTCCAGCGAACAGATGGAGGGGGTTAGCAAGAGAAGAGAGGCAAAACGGCAGGGGCTTATCTTCGCAGCTGGAGCGAATCCCCAGAGGAAGGATTACAAAAACGCTGAGAATTATGACAAAGCCGTTGCGGAGAGAGATAAGGCGAGACAGGAAATGGCTGAATCTGGCATAACGCTTCCTGAAGCTCGATCGCTCCTCATTGAGTATTACAAGGATAACTATGGATCAGCCTACGAATTGAAGGGTGGATCCTACGTTATGAAGGGCTCAGCAGTTGCTAGATTGCGAGAAATCAAGCGGCAATTTAGTGGTAAATAGGCTGTTTGGCAGTACAATACGGTTTTGTGCTGCCCAGTATGTGGTTTTCTTGAAAGGGTTTATATGTCTCAGGCAATCTTGCTAATTGTTCAGCTTTTGACGCTACTTCTTCGAACTGTCGCAGCTCACGAAGACTGCCCAGACGGTGCGTGCCGTGCTCCACTTGACGCAGCCGAGGAGCTTTCGGTCCAGCTGAAATCGCCCGCTGTAACTGTGGGTATCTTCGATCTGTTCCGCTTCTTGCGCTGCTTCCCGATGGATCGCGTTCTAGCCGTTGGAAAGCGTATTGTGGCTCTGTTTGGCAATTGTGATAAATGCCCAGACGGGGAGTGCAGTTTTTCTGACATCCTGAAATGTCTCGATCTACAGGAGGTCATCTCGATTGTCAAGGAAATCATTGACATCATTCGAGACAGTCAAATCTGCGACGGCAACAGCCGAAACGAAATCACGCTAGGCGAAGCTGTTTCGTAGTGGAAGTCAACTTGACCATACTGGGGGGGTGAGCATGATACGAACCGCTGTAATGTCTCTTTTCATGGTTTTGGCGTCTTTGGCTGTGGTGATCCCGCAGGAGACGCTTACGGACAAGGCGTTCGTGCAATCCCCCTCGGTGGTCAAGCGAGACCGCCCAATTAGGATTAACCACCCCGAGGGAGTGAAGATCCAGGCGATCTACGCCAGGGTGGATCAAGGGACCGTAGTGTGGTCATATCTTTCAGACGACCACTTTGAGCGATCTGGAGCTTTCACGGTTTTTGTTGCTCCTCCGGGCGATTACTTCATCACCACAGGCGAATCCACCATCATCAAGATTGTGGATGACGGCAGTGTGCCTCCAGAGCCGCCTAAGCCAAAGCCGGAGCCAAAGCCCGATCCGAACGTGAATCCGAAGCCGAAGCTGAAGGTTAACTGGGCTGTGTGGGTTTACGAGCAAGCTGATGCGGTTAATCAGGTACCACAAACAAACACGCGACTGTCATTGGAGACTCGTCGCTATCTCGAATCTCGAGGCATCAAGATGTCGGCTTACGACGACGACCAGGATTCGGCTAAAGCAAAGCCATTCCTGGATGTTGCGTCCGGACTGCCTGCGTTGTTCCTGATCCAGGACTCCAATAGGTATTCGGTTTACAAGGCGCCTGCATCGCTAGACGAATTGAAAGCTATCGTAAAGGAGGCGACAGGTGAGTGATTGCGAAGTCATCATCGAAGACGGCAAGGAGGCTGTTATTACACCGGATGGAGTTAAGGTTTCTCTCGGCTTAATTCCAGATCCAAATCCCCCTCGGCTCACGACCATGGGAAGATTGCTCGGATCCCTGCCAAGCAGATCAGAGCTTATCAGCTTGATCGAGTCGCAGGAGTATCAGAACAGTGTAGGAGGCATGGCTCACTATGATTCCTCCTGGACGAAGTTTCAGAACGGCTGGGGGAAGTGTGCGTCCAGTGCGGCGACATATGCTATTGAGAAAGCGAGATATCGCAGCGGACAGCCCAGGATTGTCCTGAGCGATGATTATCTCTACTCGCTCGTTAACGGCGGCGCCGATCAGGGTGGGACGCTAGGCGACAACCTTCGAGCCATCACCGAGCGAGGGATCGCTACAAGGAATACCGTCGCGGAGGGCAATATCTACCGAAAGATGTACAGCACCGACAAGGCTGACAAGGAGGCTCTTCGCTTTCGTGCTCACGAAGGTTTCGGAACCCCGTCCGAGCAGGAAGTGGTGGTTGCCTTGGCGACTGGCAGTCCCGTTGTGATCGCCATTCATGTTGGTCGCAACTGGCGTAAGTTCGATAGTAATGGCGTCCTGATTGGCGACCGAGGTCCAGGAAATCATTCCGAGCACCTCGATCACGTTCGATACAACCGCGAGAAGGGACGGTTCGAGTTTCGAGAGCACTCGAGCCATGGAACAGGGCAGGGAGAAGGCGGGTTCTTCTGGGTGACTTGGGATCAGCATCTCGCCACCGTACACCCCTCTCACACGTTCTACGCTGTGCCAAATGCTATCCAGGATCCGTTTGGGCTATCTCCGTTTGGTCAGGGGCAAGAAGAGGGCGGGGACAACAAGCCTAGCCCTGTGGCTACAGCAACGCTTGTAGTGGTTTCTAGCGAGTTCTGCTCTTGGTGCAAGCAGTGGAACGCAAAGGATAGACCGGTGCTGCAAAAGGCTGGCGTCAACATCTTTGCGGGTGAAGTGCCTGGAAACGGCGTGCCGAGATTCCGGCTTGAAGTTGGTGGTAGATCAACTGAAAAGGTCGGCTATTGGGAAGCTGACGCTATTCTTCGAGAAATCGCCAGTCTGAGAATGGACGCTGCTTATCAGATGTAGCTTCGCAGGTCGCTTTCCATGTAAAGGAGCTGGGCGATGGGATGGAGTCTGAGACGGATAAGCAGGAACGTGATGGAGATTAAGGTTGATCTCTGGCGTAACCAGGATTGGGAGCAGTGGGTGTTGCTGCGAAGCGATGTCCATCATGACAATCCAAAATGCAAGCAGGATCTTGAGAAGAAGCATCTCGAAGAAGCTGTCGAGTACGATGCTCCAATCATCGATAACGGAGACTTATTTTGCGCAATGCAGGGCAAGTGGGATAAGCGAGCCGACAAGCACTCTCTGCGACCCGAGCACCAGGGCAATAACTATCTTGATTTGCTTGTGGACACGGCGGCTGAGTTTTACCAGCCATACAAGGATCACTTTGCTGTTTTAGGTCGAGGGAACCACGAAACAGCAATCACGAATAGGCACGAAACAGATCTCACCGACAGACTCGCTGCAAGGATGCGACAATACGGATCCAAGGTTGAAGCGAGTGGCTACGGAGGCTGGGTGATATTTCGCTTCATTGATAAAAATCAAAAAGGCGGTAAGGGTGCGCAAAAAGACCAGAAAATGCTTTATCACTACCACGGATCAGGTGGAGGCGGCGTAATAACCCGAGGAACCCTTCAGCCATCTCGAATCGCAATCTGGTCGCCCGATAGCGATGTTGTTCTCACCGGTCACACCCATGACGAATGGTCGTTTACGATTCCCCGCCAGAGATGCAGTTCGAAGGGTGTTTTGTACCATGATGAGCAGTTGCACATTCGCTGCCCTGGGTACAAGGACGCCTGGGGTGACGGTGCATCAGGATGGGAGGTCGAACGAATGCTCGGACCAAAAGCTTTGGGGTCCGCTTGGTTAAAATTCACCTGGAGTCACAAGCATGATAGAGTCTTGTTGGACTCGGTGAGGTGCAAGTGATGCGATGCCGACTTCGAGGTCGCTATTGGAAAATCATGCGAGGCAAGCTAGACGCCAAGCTGGACGGGCTGTGTGATGCTGACGCAAGGACGATCACAATCCGCCGATCACTTGCCGGGGAACGCGAGCTGGAAGTGCTAATTCACGAGATGCTGCATGCCTGCCACTGGGATCTCGGCGAGGAAGCGATCACCGAAACCAGCGAGGATCTAGCTCGGGTGCTATTCCGGCTGGGATATCGCTACATCAAGGAAGCAGGCTCTTAATCTTGGGAATTTTTCCCACCATGCTATTGCACGCTGGGGTGCGGTCGCTATGATTGGTGCGTCCTGGCAACGGTCAGGCTGACATATTTCGAGAGCATATTGGGAGATTTGCTATGAGTGCTGACATTCCGTCAGTGAAGTTCCGTGCCTCCTCCGTGGGCAATCTTTTAGTCGGCGGGAACGCCATCACCGACAAGCAGCTGGCTCGCATTCATGAACTGCAGCAGAGGCAGAGAGAGGGCTCGAAGCCTCTCACCGCTAACATGCAGGAGGAACTGAGTGAGTTGATTGCCAAGCGAGACGGAGAGTTTGAGTTTGGCGCTACCGCCCTCAAGTACATTCGTGACGTGTGGTTGAAGAACACTTTCGAATACGAGGAGCCCGTGGTCACAAACGAGATGCTGAAGGGCTTGATGTGCGAGGAAGAGGCGATCGGCGTCCTGGTTCGCCATGTTCCAGGGGGCTTTCGGATCAAGAACGAAGAGTCTTGGTCGGACGATCATTTTGCAGGCACGCCCGATATCGTTCTCGATGACATTGTGGAGGACATCAAGTGCTCTTGGTCCCTGCGAACGTTTGTAGAGACTACCAAGCCCGATTCTATGTACCGCGCCCAAGGGCAGGTTTACATGGCTCTCACCGGTGCATCGAAGTTCCGGCTGGCTCACGTGCTGCTTGATACTCCTCATGAGATTGTGGAGGAGGAGAAGAAGCGGTTTTACTTCCGATTCAATTGTGATGAGGAGAACAAGTACTACAAGGATGCCGTGAGCAAGGTGATGAAAATGCACACGGCGAGTCGCTTGATTCCGGAAGAGCACCGAGTCAAGACGTTTGAGTTTGATCGCGACGAACGGTTCATCGACAAGCTGCGGGAGCGAGTTGAGCTCGCTCGCAAGGTGTACGCATCAATGACTCTTGGAGGTGAAAATGAGTAGCACTCTTAATCTGCATCAACGCATTGTTCAAATCATGGCTACTATGGGAGCTATTGGAAAAGGCGGGAAGGCGAATTACGGCGATCGCTTCGAGTACCATCGCATCGACGATATCGACGAGAGGTTGCGAGAAGCATTGATATTGCACGGAGTGGTCGCAACGGTTGTTGATGTCATCGATGACTATCTCGAGAGCTTTGAAGAGGTTGACAAATACGGCAAGCCGAGAACAACGTGGTCCGCTAAGTGCAAGATCAAGATAGAGCTGGTTAACGCTGACGATCCAACAGACAGAGCTTCCTTCATCGGCTGGGGTCATGGTTTGGATTACAGCGACAAAGCTACAGGAAAAGCTTTCAGTTATGCGGCGAAGGCTGCATATCTTTCAGCGTTCCACCTTCGAGGTCAGCCAGACAACGAGCAAGACAACATTACTCGCGGTGCATCCCCTGCGGAGCGTCCAGCAGCGTTTCACGTGACCGCAGAGCAGTCTCAAGAGATCGCTAAGTGGCAAGATGCTCTGGTTAAGTGCGAAACGCTCGATCAGCTCAATAAGATTGCTTTGGATTTAGTGAATAAGGAGGCATGGCTGAAGAATCCGATGTATGCGGTGTATGCAGCGCGAAAGCGTGAAATCGAAAAGAAGTAGTGGTTTTTGAGAATCTGTTTTCATCTACTGGAGATTGATATGTCTGAAGAAGTATCTCAAGAAGTCGTCGAAGACAAGAAGGTCTACAACGAGGACGGGAGCCTGACGGTGGACAAGCGAGTGGAGATTTCCATCGCGGCATCGCGTTTTATTCGCGACATGAAGCGGTACGAAGAAGCCGTAAAAAACATGCACGATTCAGAGGCGGAATTAGAGTTAGCCTTTGAGGGCGTCGAGAATGATGTAGTCGTCAAGGTCGATTACGTCGCATATCTGGTTGGCGTTGATGAGTTCGGCGATTGTAGCGCCGAAAAGATTGAGTTCTTAGGTTAAGGAGTTGGTGGGTTATGTCGGAAGATAGAAGAGCAGTGGTCTACGAAGACGAGTTGGCAGCAATAAAGGACAGTCGTGACCGCGACATGCCTATCTTTGCGTCGAAGTCGGAGTGCGGAAACCTGCATATTTGGATCGTTGCTGTAAGCGATCACCAAGCAAAACTGGCGATGCTAGATCATGTTTGGCCGATGGTGAAGCACACCAAGCGATCGCGGGACGAGCGTTACACAGAGCTTCTGGAGCGGGAGTACGCCTCTGCTTTAGTGCCGAAGCCCTCGGTTGACGGGGCATCGCCTGTTGAATTGCCAGTGTCGGCGTAGTAGAAGCTGAAGTTACTTTTACAGCCCTAGCCGCAAGGCGGGGCTTGTTCGGCAAAACAAAGGAGGATGATTATGCCAGTGGCAGTAAATAGACCTACAGCAAAGCTGACCGAGCTGGAGCAGCATCTGGTCAAACTCGGCTTCAAGTCAGACGATAGAAAGCGATTCGACGAGGAATGCAAGCGTGATACCACACAGTCGAAACACAAGACGCCTCCTCGTTTTGCGTATCAGAGCGGACCAGTGAGGTTTATCACGGAGTCACGCGACTCACCGTTTTGGACCGTCCAGCGAAAGTCTGGTTCAAGCGTTTTGTGGTTCGTTGATTTCCCGCTCGACATCGGGCTCGAAATAGTCCTGAAGTTTATACAGATGGTTTAGGTGATTGATGTTTGAGTTGCCAACACTGAGACCCTACCAAGAAGAATTGGTCAAGGAACTGCGAGCCAAGATCGTGGAGCACAAGAGCATCATTGCCTGCATGCCTCCAGGAGCTGGGAAAACTGTGGTCGCGAAGTATATCCTCGGATCGTATGCGAACAGGCAGAAGATGCTTAACGAGTCTGGACACGCTGCGTTCATGGTTCACAGGAGAGGCTTGGTGCAGAATGCTGCAGATTCTTTTACGAGTCACCCAAGCCTTTCTCACGGGATCATCATGTCTGGTTGCGACACGGCTCCAGGTCGAGCGATCCAAGTGGCATCGATCGATACGGTGAACAGCTGGTATGTCAACCGCGACAAGTACACCACCAACTACACCTACGACTTTCTGGTGTTCGACGAGATCCACTCGCAGGTGAGCAAGTTCGTAAACTTCCTGAAAGCGCACAATGCGAAGAGGAATGAGCTTGGGTTGCGAGAACCGTTTGTGCTCGGGCTTTCCGCTACTCCTCAACACGAAGAGCTCAATCAGGTCTTCAAGGCGATAGTAAACGGACCATCCCCAGAGTGGTTAATCGGAAACGGCTTCCTGGCTCCGTTTCGGTACTTCCAAGCCACGCAAGGCAATCTTAGCCTCCTGGTCAAAAAAGGCGACGAGTACACGGAGGACAGCGTTGCGAAGGCTATGGAGGGGCTAGCCGGGGATCTCATCCGCGACTGGAAGAATTTGGGTGAAGGTCGCGCCACCGTGGGTTTCTTCCCCCGGAGAACGCACGCCTACGAAGCCATGAACTTACTGAGAGCGAACGGAGTTGATGCTCATTACGTGGACGGAGAGACCGAGGACGAGGAGCGGCAAAAGTTGTTCCGCTGGCTGAACGATGGTCATATCGACTATTTGTGCAATGTCGGGGTGATCGAGCGGGGTACGGATATCCCTCGGGTCGGTTGTGTCCAGCTTTGCACTGCCATTGGGTCTGTTGTTCGCTATCGCCAGATGGTTGGACGGGGATCCCGAGTTCACCCAGCAGTAGCGGATTGCATCGTACTCGATCATGCCAATAACATTCGTCGGCATGGTTTTTTTGAGGATGAGATCGAGTGGTCACTGGATTGGGGTGAGCGTCCATCGAAAACACACGAACCGAGAGCGACTGTCGAATGCCCGAGCTGCGGAGCTGTCTATCGCGGTGGAAAGTGCAGTGCCTGCGGATACGAGCCAACCAAAAAGGAGTTGGAGTCGCAAAATCTAGAGTTTGTCGGCGGCGAGATGGTTGAGATAAAACGCGAGACGAAAGAGAAAAGGCTTACGTGCGAGCAGATGTTCGTGCAAGCGTTGTACATCGCTGGGTCGAGGGGCAAGAACTTCAAACAAGCGTGGGGTATTGCGAAGGGATTGGCTACCAAGCAAGGCACGATGCTTCGCACGCCATCGCACATCACTGTCGCTGAAAGGCGATACCGCATGATTCCGTATGGTCACAGCGATGCCGAAAAACCAGTGCGTTACACGTATGGATTTACCGTTGGTGATTTCTCAAGAGAAGCGAACCCTTGGAGGACCAGTTCATGAACGTCAAATTTCCGCTCAAGTGCGAAGAATGCAGCATGGAGGCGATCAAAGGTGAGCGTTATTGCAAATCTTGCAGGAGGGGCAAGATTACGGAGATGGTTGCCTCTGGATACTTTACGCCGATAGTTCGAAGAGGTCCACGGAGAACACCAGACATGATGGAACTTCGGCACGAAACAGCATTTGGAATCGACAGATAAAATGGGCAAATGGAAACGAGTCAGTAGGCGAGAGCCGTGTCCCATCTGCGGCAAGCCAGACTACTGCGGTAGAACGGCAGACGGATCTGCTGTGAGATGCATGCGAGTCGAAAGCGAGAAGCCCGTCGAGGACTCGCAGGGAGGTCTTGGATGGCTCCACATGCTGTCATCCCCTCTACCACCGGTCGTGGTAACGAAGGAAGCAGAGAAGAAGCCTGACTGGACAAAGGAGTGCAAAGCCATGTATGAGCACGCAGAAGCGCACGACAAGCGTTGCGAGCTGGGTGACCAGCTTCAAGTTAGCGTTGACGCACTAGACTCCATGCGGGTCGGTGTAGGCTGGGACGAATGGAACAAGGCTGAGTTTTCGAGCTGGCCGAGCAGGGACTCGAACGGCGTTTGCATTGGTTATGTCCGCCGGTATGCCGATGGAACAAAGCGAACTAACCCTGGTGGCTCAACCGGCGTATTCTACACTTCGGACTGGTTCACTAGAAAGGGACCACTGTGGATCGTCGAAGGCGGAAGTGACGTTGCCGCATGCGAATCCTCAGGTCTTTCGGCAGTCGGTCGCGCGTCAAATACGCACGGAGGTCAGTATATCAAGCGAATGATAAAACAATGCTGTCCAGAAAAGCGGGTGATCGTGGTGGGAGAACGCGACGAGCGTCCGGATCGCCGGGGAATGGTGCCGAGTTGCACAGCCAATTGCCGGGGCTGTTCTTTCTGCTGGCCTGGACTATACGGTGCGAAGAAAGTAGCGGCAGAGCTAAATGCGGCTTGGGTTATGATCCCAGAGCCCTTTAAGGATATGAGGGAATTGCTGGCTGCGGGCGGTCTGTGGTTGGATTTGGTGGAGTTGTTCTAGGGGAAAGCTATTATGCTTGTTGAAACAAAGGGGCGGATTATCCCGACTAAAATCGATATTCAAGTCGAGAGTGGATGGGAGGTGTTCTGCCAAGAGGAAGCAAAACGACGCCAAGACCGCGACAATGCAAGAGCCGATGAGTGGGGCAAGGGGTTGTCTAAGGAAGCTCACATGGTGGGGCTAATTGGAGAATGCGCATTTGCGAAATACATGGGCAAGCACGTTGATTTCGGGAAAAACTATGACAACGGTTTTGATTTTGTGTGCGGAGGTATAAAAGTTGATGTTAAATCTACGGCATCTCAAAATATGCCTCTTGTAAAACAACTGAAAAAAAAGAAATGCCATAGATTTGTAATGGCTGTTGTGCGATCTGGGGTGGTGTCGCTACTCGGTTGGATAAGCTGGGAGGATGTGCAATCCAAGCCGCTAGTTAAAGCTTTGAAAGGAGAACACATGAACCATGAGATTGCACCAGAAGACCTGCAGCCCATGTCTGAGATGAAACGCAGCAAACCCGGAGCGAATCTGCTTAGGTATCCAGGTGGGAAATCGAAGCTGTGGAACGGAAAGCTAGAGAAGGTGATGCCATCCGGAGGAGGGTTGTTTTCTCCAGAGCGGTATGTTGAACCTTTTGTCGGAGGCGGATCAGTCGCAATTAGGAATTTGATGAGAACCCGATTTCAATCAGTGTTGCTAGCAGATAAGGACTTCTCTCTAATTGAACTATGGAAGTGCGTTCGGGACAATCCATTGCTTCTCGCCGCAAAGGTCAGCTCATGGACACCAAATGTTGAGGACTGGTACAAGGCTAAGGAGCTTGATGGTGTTGCGGGAGACCTAGTTTCTATCGCAATGAATAAGCTTATCCTGCAATACTGTTCGCATGGAGGCATTGGTTATTTGGCTGGTGGTCCTCAGGGAGGAAAAGAACAGAACAGCGACTATTTGATTGGCTGCAGATGGAACGCTGATAGGATCATACGAACCGTAATTGAGTTTTCCAAATTGCTCAAAGGCGTTGAGATAATTCATTGCGACTTCGAAGAAATCGAACTTAAGAGCAAAGACTTCGTGTTTGCAGATCCTCCATACGCTGGTGCAGGTGAGGGCTTATATCGGCACGCCTTTTCAGTGAGCGACCATAAGCGACTGAAGGATTGGATCACATGCGGCGATCAAGATTGGGTAGCAACATATGACGACTGCACTTTGATTCGAGATCTTTACGCAGATCACGCCATATCGGAAATAGTGAACTCAACAGGCAACAACAATTCAAAGGTAGAATTGATTATCACGAAAGCCGCCACATAATGCGAAAGCAACCGAGCAACAAACGGGTTCCAAGAACCAGAGCCGGAAACACATTAACAGAGGCTCAGTTCTGGGGATTCCTGCGTAGCAATTTGCGGCTGGCGTCTCGGAAGTGGGCTCCACGTAGAATGGTGCTACAAGGGGCTAGGAGACCAAGCCAGAGCGACAATAAAAGGTTAAAGTGGGAGTTCCAGTGCGCTGAATGCAATCACTGGTTCCCGCAATCGGAAGTCGAGGTCGATCACATTGTTCCAGCTGGATCGCTTCGTTCATTTGAGGACATCGCCGGTTTCGTAGAGCGTTTATTCTGCGAACCGGAAGGGCTAGTGGTGCTATGCGAGCAGTGCCATCGAGCCAAAACTAACAGCTCGTCGGAGGATGTGATATGAGTGGGCAACAGCAACGTGACAATAGTGGAGTGCTTTTTAAGAACGACAAGAAAGGTGTGGAGAACAGACCAGACTACACCGGGAAAGCGACGATCAATGGGCAAGAGCTTCAGATCTCTGCGTGGATCAAAGCAGGGCAGAATGGATCGTTCATGAGTTTATCGTTCAGTGAACCAAGGCAGCGAGCCGAAGGCGCTCCTGGTGCAAATCGAGAGCGACCTCGCGTTGATCCAAAGGATATGCCGTTTTAATGCGAAACATGTCTGCTAAGGCTAGGGCGAGGTTCACTGAAGCCAAGCCCATCAGGGACAATCTTCGGCAGTCCGTTGGTCGATGCGAGGTTTGCGACCGCGTATACTTCACTGGATCAGTGACTCCGCTCGATGTTCATGAGATATCAAGAGGGGTGCATCGCCAAAAAAGCCTCGACAAGCTGTTTGCCCTGCTCATTGTATGCCGTTGGTGTCACGATCAACTCGGTGACGCTAGGCAGTGGTCCGAAGCTAAGCAGCTAGCATTGCTTGCCGAGCGAAGACTTTGCGACTGGGATCTGGAAGCGTACCTAATGTTGACTTCACCGAGAGCAATGAAGCGAATCGAGATAGAGGAGGTGATCGCACACATGAAACCAGAACTGCTCAAAGTCGATGAGGTTGCTGTTAGGATGCAAGTTAACCGGCGCACGGTGCAGAGCTGGATCGATAGCGGTGATCTGTCAGCAATCGACGTTCAACCAGACAAGGCGCAGCGTGCAATGTGGCGGGTTCAGCCGGGGGATCTACTCAAATTTGTACAACGACGAAAGTCAGCTGCGAGAGAGTAGCAGAAAAAGAAAAAGCCGGTGACGCTTCTAGTAGTGCCACCGGCTTGTGGGTTAAGCCATCTGCTCACTGTAAGTGAACAGGTAGGCGTCTTCATCGGTATCGCGGTAGAGATTCGGATTGATTCCTATCGCCTTGCAGTCCACGGCACGGAAGAACAACTGTGCTGGAAGGTTCGTCTCTCGCACGTCAAACACGATTTCTCTGCGTTTGATGTGATTCAGCTTCGACTTCAGCTTCGTCATCATTGCGGTGCCAACTCCAAGCCTTCTGAGATTTGGGTCTACCGCGATTGATAGCAGCTTGATGTGGTTCCTACACAGTTCGTAAACCATGTAGCCAGCGATCACGCCGTGCAACTCAGCGACCATGCCGATGCAGTTTCGTTGCCGCAGGCACTCGATGAAGTCCCGTTCGCCCCAAGGGAACTCGAAACTCCCATGCTCGATAGCCATTACTTCGCGCATGTCGCGGCGTATTAACCAACGGATATGGATGTCACTCCTCATCTTTGCCCTCCGCAGCGATCCTCAGCTCTAGTTCTTCTCGGTTGACGCTCACGTCTTTCGGCGCGTCAATCGCGAGGCGTATGGTATTGCCGATGACCTGATGCACCGTGACCCTTACGTTGTGATTGATTATAATCGACTCGCCTACTTTTCGTCGTAAAACTAACATTCCTTGCTCCTTCAACTTTAGTCCAACAAACCAAGCTCTCTAAATTCTACCTAGCAATGCTCTTGGCATCATCACCAGATGGTTTCCTTGATTCCTCAATTTCAAACGAGATCGCGGGTTCACCGTTAACTCGCGTTATCGTAACCCTAGCTTTTTGCCCTGCGCATCCACAGCACAGCAGCAGCACAACAATCCATCTTGCCATCTTGAGATCCCTCTAATTAAATTTTAGCGTGCAGAAACAACAGCAACCTTGATTATGCCCTCGATTGCTTCGCGCTTGTGAATATAGATCACACGCAGCGAATACAATCCTAGTTCTTCGGGCAGGGTATCTAAGATCGCGCGGATATCCAAGCCGATCTTGTTTCGCAGTGACTCAATCAACACTGCCTCGCTCATCGGGTTGCATATTAGTTGCCCGTGATCGTCACAGAACTCGGCAATCTCGATTGGAATGGTGTTGACAATCGAACTCGCCTCATCGGCTTCAACTTGCTTAGTTCCCCGTATCTAATCTTTCGCCTTCGGTGGGCGGTTTGCTGGCGGTCGCTCCGTCAGCTTCTTAGCCACCTTCGGCGGCAATTTTGCTTTGGCGGCTTCGCCTAGCCAAGCGGCTAGCGTCAAGCCTTCGGCTTTCGCTGCTTCTTCGAATGCTGCCCACCAATCGGCAGGCTGGGTTATGTTTTTACGTTCGTTCGTCATTCGCTCGTTTCCTCATCGCAAAACGACATATACTCCATCCAAAGTCCTTCAATCAGGCTATCGGCACATGTAGGATCAGAGCAAATCGTATTTAGCGATTGTGCAATCAAACTAGCTTCTTGCTCTCCGTTTGCCGAGGCAATCGAAATGTAACTATCACCGTAAGCAACTCGAACAACCCAATCTCCGGTGTTTCGATCTTCGTGCGCTGTGAACGACAGGTTTTGCATTTGAATCCTCTTTAGTAAACTCATTCAGTATGTACTTTGCCGGAGCGTAACATCGATTAAGCAACACTCCGCTTTTATGGTAAAACCGGCCCAGAACACTAGAACCGTTTTCTAATTTCTCGCTTTCCTCAAACTCCACCCAGCGGGTGGAGTCCTCTTTGTCGATCCATCTTTGCATTATTCCACCGTGTACTTGTGAACGTATCCGCCGATTTGTGATGCAATCGTTTCTGCCATCTTCTTGGTTGATACTCGTGCGATTTCTTTTTCATCTTTTGTTACGATCCAGGTTACTTTTTTGGTCATTTTTCGTTTCCTTGTTTGTGGTTATCGTTGCCGTGATGTAGTTACTATACACACACTTATCGACTAGGGCAAGAACTCTACACACACTTTCTGGAAATTATTTGGAAAATCTTTTGGCGGTTCAGAACGGGGAACAAAGTCATGCATCGAAGTCCGCCTTAGGCCGTTTCCTGATGGTGAATCAACTAGTGCGGACTCGATGATGACATACGTTATGTGCAGTGCCAGCTCGTTTTCAAGATCGAGAATTTTCAGGATCAACTCGAGGCGACCGTGTGTATTCTCCAGAGTTTTCGCCAACTGAAGTCCTCGAACGGAAAGTGAAACGGGTACATTAGACATATCGTAAAACCTCAAAAAAGTTACATCGAAACTGCGAAATTGCAGACTTTCAGGGGCTCGGGCAAACCCCCCTCGAGCTCGCAATCTGATCAGGATGGCAATCGATAAACTGCTGAATACCAGCAAGTGCATTGCTCGTAATAATATCCAGCCTTCGTCAGTGCTTCGTCGAGCTGATCACTCAACGAGTACTGCCCGTAATCCCAATTGCAGAACTTCGCCAAGTCGCCTCCGTCATGCACCAGTATCAGCAGAGAATCGGTGCCGTACTCCTCCTTGCGAGCCTGCCATTCTTCTGGCGTCCAGAACGCTCGGCAACCACCACCGAAAGCATCTTCTCCGATAACTCGCCTTACAATCTCAGCGACCTTGAGTGCCTCACCACTCAAGTGCTCTGTCCGAAAATCGTCTAGTCTCGTCGTGCTCATGCTAATCTCCCTGTGTTGTTGAAACCTGCGACGTTGCAGGGGCTCGCCCACTGACCTGACGACAGTGAGCGATGCCCGCAAAACGTCTAATCTCCGTACACGGAAAGGCTTTTGCCGCACTGATCGCACTGGCACTCGCCTTCCCACACAATGCCCACGCCTTCGAACTTCCAGCCGTCTCCGATGTTTCTCTTCGTCGAGTCCACGATGTTGCGGAAGTTGTCTTTGCAGCACTGAAGGCAGAGCGAGCCACCATCGGACATCAACGCCGACTTCTCGTAGCCTCCTGGCCACGCATACGGGTGTCGGATCGCTTCCTTGAGTTGCTTGATGCTACTTGGCATTGCTTAATCTCCTGTTCCTCTTCCTTACCACTTGAAACACGCACTCGAAATCTCCAGCTGCACCACTGATCAGCTTGAATGTCCATTCCGCTGGTACGCAATAGAGCTTAGCCCTCTCTCTTGCTTCGTCGATTGCAAGTGAGCCCAATTGCTGGATTGCATCGTCCCCGTCAAATGCATCGCCTGGGACGGCTATTTCGTAGTAGTCATAAACACACTTACTGCCCATAGATCAAGCCCTCCACTTCGTAAAGATCGAAACTGCCGTATGGTTTGCATGCAGAGGTTAGCTTGTCGCCAACCTCGCCGAGTCCGCGATCCCAAAACCCAGCACCGTGACCATTGCGGGTCAGCCAAAAGTCATGACCGGATTGCTCATCGTCAAGACCGTCAAGCAATGTCGCATTGGCTTCTAGGAAGTCCTTGCAGTCGCCTCGCATTGCCTCGAGTGTTTTTGGGTCGATGTCCTCGATTGAGTACATGTCTAGTGGTTCACTGTTGTCGTCGGTCGATGACCACAGGGCGCATGCAACGTATGCATTGAAGAATTGCTCGAGGTTCACGATACCACCTCCGCCCATGCTCCAACGCATCCATCTCTCCAGCACAGCTCATTCGCTGCCCATGAATCCTGCCTCCAACCCTGAATGCCAAGTGCCTTCTTGACTCGGCGAGCGATCTGCAGATCTGTTGCGGTGTCTGGCAACTCGATCTCGACTCGTCGCACCCATGCATAATTGCCTGACCAGCCACCTTCGTCAGCCCAAAGGTCCGTCATCTCTGCTCTGATCTTCATCGCTAATCTCCAATCAATTTGTACGGAACGTAAAACCGAAGCAACCAATGTATCGACCACTCATGCGTGTGTCAATTAGGGTTTAATGGAATTTTTCTATTTGTCACTTAAAATCTTAAAAGCCCCCCGAATACGCATCGGGAGAACCGCGCCGCACTTCGTGAGACTTTCTGATAGTAGTGCGGAAACTATCGGGAGAACCAAGTGCTATCGCTTGAGCAGTCGAGTTCTAGTCATGGCAAGCCGTCATAGCCAACCCAACCCATGGCTCGAGGATCGTTGTCCTCGTAATACCCTTCGCTTTCTTTGTGCAATTCGTTGTAAAGGTCATCAAGACTCTTGTCGGTATCTGCCCAGTTTTCAGCAATCGGGTCGATGCACTTTTCTGCTGCTCTAATAATGCGTCGAGCGGTCTTGTCGTAATCGACTACATTCTTACTGTGAACAACAAGTACTTTGATTGTTTCGCTGAAACTGGCGCACCAGTCATCTCCTGTCCACTCGCAGTCAGTTCCGCATTCGCAAACGATGCTGTGAGCACACCAGTCGCTATCTGACATCTCTGACCCACTGCCTTCGTCTTGGCAAGGGTCGCAAAAAGTCTTGTGTCCACTGACTGTTAAAACAACACGCTTGCCCTCAACACAATCAAGCGATTTGATACCAGTGCAACCTGACGGTTCTAGATCGGCATCTTTCCATCCGAATGATACGATATCGAAACAACTGTCTAAGTTGCGACCTTCGTTCATGCTTCGAAGGACATCCCGTAGTTTTTTTAGGTCAACATCAATCGCGGCAGGTTTTTGTGCCTTTGTCTCATTGACCTTGAAATCGACCACCAACCAACCACGATAGAAATGCGTCTCTGGCGCGCACTCTGCGTGCATCTTCTCAATAGAGGTCCAGTCGCGTTGGTAGTATCGTCTGCCTGCGCCCTGAGCTAGTTCCAGGTGGAGGTAATCTCGGACTTCCTGCGGTACCTCATCGCCTCTCAGCCACTTGCCTCGCCCTCGTCGTCGTGCGCCGAAGAACATGATCCCGCCGATGCTGTTTCGAAACCTTGCTTGCCATCGTCTTTCGGTCTTCATCTATTCACTCCTGTGCCGTATGGGCTCGGCTTGCCACCACGAAGATTGCGTCATGGTTCACATCCACAAACTGGGGACGCGAGCCCTAAGACTCGCCGCACTAGCCCTAACCCCTGCTAGTAACCTTGACTTTCTTTACCTTGCCCTGCTTCGTAAGGGTTGCTTGGTACTCCATTGCCGTCACCAGTCGTTCGGCAATAATCGATTCCGACTCAAGCTTTCTGACTGTGTCCCCGTGGAAATGATGTGCATGCAGTTTTCCATGTTTTGTGTTGATTACGAGGATGACTGTTGGGAGTTCGTACGGAACGCCGTTTGAGGATCCAACCTGAACTCCAGTCGACACCTCTAAGACCTTGGCTTTTGAGTACCCTGTGAGTCGCACCCAATCGCCGATCACAATTGACTCCACGGGAACCTCAAAAAGCGAGAGATAGAAGCGATTTGCCTCACCTCCACGCTTGGTGAACCGCCGACCGGCGCCGCCACACTTAAAACACTTCGTCCCGTACATTGTGCAGTACGAATACTCGCCGGATCCACCGCAGCGACTGCATGTCTCAACTTCAAAACCGTGCGCGTCAAACATTTCGCAATCTCCTATGTTGTGTGTTAGTTATAGTTTCCACGTTCTACTAGATCGCCCCAGCAACCGAGCCGGAAACGCCCGTTGACGTACAGCAACGTCAGGTCGTACGTGTCGCCGGTGTTTAGGTACGTGATCTCAGGCGATCGCTCGCCATTCGCTGCGATGTGCTCTACACCGAAAGTGCCGAGATCGACAAATACCGATTCTACGTTAAGGAGGGTATCGCGAACCAAGAACGATTCGTGGCAATGACGATACTCTCCAGTTGCCTCGAGTTTCTTGCGCACTACAGAACAGAATCGGTGCGCGCGGTTCAGGTACATACGTCGATTTTCCACGCCGCCCTCGTACGTTTTTGTACCCTGTTTTCGAGGCTTTAGCCTGGAAAGCCTAACGATTGGACAATGCATCTTCAATCTCCTGTTGTTTTCGCCCCGTCTCACTGGGGCTGGTTCCGTTGTGACACTGTGTCAGCGGGGACGCAGGGGGGAAACCCCCTGCCGCACTAGACCTAACCCCTTCTAGTCGCGATCTACGAGCGCCTGTACCCATTCCTGCGAGTAGCCGTATCGTCCCGCTTGCTCGCGAGCTTGCGTCACCTGCCCGTTTTCAACGGAAGCTCTCACAATTTCAGCGTGCTCGTACTCCGCCGCTCTTTCGTCGTCGCCGACTTCAAGGTTTCCGTTGGCGATATCAATCCTCATCGCATCGATATCATGATTGTCGTCATCGTGTTTCGCGAGCCATTCTTCTCGCTCGCAATCGGTGCAGGTGCCTTCTTCGATGTTTTCGCCACCGCAATCTATGCAAACCTCTTCGTCGAATCTTGGGGAGAGTTCGTTCGCGTCGAGCATTTCGCGAACATCGTCATTGCTCATGTACTTGAGTGCGCAGAGCAGCAGGTAATCAGCGGAAACCACTTGGTTTTCTACCAAATTGATCGCGAAACTGCGGGGGTCGGTCTTGAAATCGTTACTCATTATCAATCTCCTTGGTGTGCCTCGTCTCACTGAGGCTGGTGTTCTGCGACAGTGCAGACTCTCAGGGGCAGGGCGTTTGCCCCCTCGAGTGCGTACTGCCTAGGGGGTCTAGTACGAGCCGAATCCGTTGAAGACACCTACGCAGTACAACGAGGCATCACTGGGGACAGGGCATCCACGGCGTGTTAACTCGGCGATGATCGCGTCAGCAATCCACTGGTTTCGATCAGCCTTGTAGTGACCGATCGCCCGTGCGCCTGTCACTCTCGCGTTGGCGAGCCACTGGAGCAAAGAATCAGTGTCGAAGCTTAGGAGCGCCTCGATCTTTGATCGCGGTTTGGTCGCTACGATTCTTCGCTTAAGCACTTTTGCGAGGCGCTTGCACACCTCGTCGTTCTCGGCTAGCCAGTCGCACTGCCAAGCGCCGCTCGCTGCTGCCCTGTTGGTCACAGTGACAAGACGGCATGTCTTGTCGGTGGAATGTGAAAACCAGGAAATCCACAACACTTCGCGGTGTGAGTGAGCGTGAGCAAATGTGACAGCTTCTCTCAGGGTGTCGAAGGTCTTCGCCTTCCGGTCTCCCGCTCCTCCTGCGTCCATCGCACCTGCGATAAAGGATTCGTGGGCAACTTCGACACCTGCTCGATTAACGACTTTCGTCATGTTCGGAACTCCTCTCCAGAAAAAAAATTCCAGTGACACTGTGCCACCTGGGGACGCTAGGGAATAAAATTCCCTAGCCGCGCTTGCCCTAACCCCTGCAAGCAACCCAACGAGGATGCAGATTCCAGTGAGAAGTCTGCAAATAAACGATTTCTACGCCACAAGAGTCGTCGACCACTAAAACATCTTTCTTGACCAGCGATCCGATCACACCGCGAAAGATTTTCATCGGGATGCCGGTCGCCCGGGCTAGGTCACGGGTTGAAACATCTGAATACCCTGGCTCGTTATCAAGCAAAGGGATCAGCGTGTTTATGCAAGATCGTTCCAGTTCTGTCAGTGTTGCGATCATCCTCAATCTCCTAGATCAGTTCAAAAAGTGTTGCGGTTGCTAGGGTGAATCGCTCTCGAGCGTTTGCCACCTCGCTAGCGGTGAATCCAGCTTCTTCGGTGATACCGAGATCCAAGCAGGTGTCCGATCCGTTGGTGTAGCAAGACCACTTGCAGACCCCGTTGAGTCCCACGGCGTTATCTGGCAGGCAGACAAAGCTAGTGAGCCGTTTCGAATCAGCCTCGTTTAGATCGGCGATCGCTTCGATCTGCTCTTCGGTTCGCATCGTTTTCAATCTCCAAAAGGTTTTTCGTTCCCGGCAACGTTGCCGTGCATACACGGTATCGACCGCCCCCTCCCGTGTCAATTAGGGTTGTTATAAAATTCTATTTGTCATGCATGTTGAAAAGTGTGTTTCGCCAATGATTTGACAGGGTGAAAGACATCGGATATTTTTTTGGAAATTATTCGGTGTGCAGTGGCACCGAGAGCCTAAGGCGGAAGCACAGGCCGAGCCACAGCCGAGCGATCTCACCGGAGTGGGATCACCTTCCAGTGAGCAGGCCGCAAGCCTACACTGCTGGATAAACGCGAGGGGCTTGCATAGGCATGTTCGGGGGACTTGTTCCCGGTTGCGGCGTTGAAAAATAAGCTGCGGAGTCATAGGAATCCTTGCGCTTACACAATAGAGCAATAATCGAGCCGAGTATGAGCCTTAAAGACCTGAAGATGACGGTTAGCAAGCGGCTGATTGCGCAAGGAAAATGGGATGAAGCCGCGCAGGTGAAGGATCGCTTGATCCGCGAAGCGAGGGAAAGAGGTCTTTCCCGAGAAGAAGCGCACCTCGAAGCTTACACGCTCCTCGAGGAGTTGTACCCTGAAGAAACAGCCACATCGAGGGAAGAGACACTGGAAGCGACGACAGACGAACAGGGAAGCGAACAGGGAAACGAGGAGGGGGGCGAAGCCAATCCCGCCGAGGTTACCGGCAGCACGGTGAGAGAGCCAGAGGCGAGCGCACGCGAGGAGGGAGCGGTGAGCGGCTTGAGCGAGATCCCAGAGCACTGGGGTCAGCTTCCAGCTAATGCACCGTTAGGCAGGGAGATCCAGTGGGTGCAAGCAAATCGCCTGTCAATCGTCCGCAATGTTGGCGAGACATCGGTGGTCGACCTCGCAAAAGCACTGACACCAGCACCGTCATGGGCAGCACTGGGCTGGCTGGAGACCTCGATAAGAGCCTACGCGAAGTACGTCGACGTAGCGGCAAAAGCATCGGCAACCCTCGAGGATGAAAGAGAACTGGCGAGGCGAGAACGGCTTGAGATCGACGAGGTGAGAGCCCTGCTTGCCGAGATGATCGCCGAGTGACGTGACGGCATGAGTATACGCCACGTGTCACGGGCTCGAAGCCTCGAAACTGCGTGGTTTTTCCTGCGTTTTTGCGTGCGATTTCTTGCCAACTCTATTTGGCACGCCGCTAGTTTCTCCACGCACTGGAGACCGCATCCCGAAGCGGTGTTTCCTGGCGCCGAAGAGCACCCTGGAAGCGATGTTTTCTTGCAACTGGAACTGCCCTCCACCGGAAAACCGCCCGGACCCCCCACCCGACTCGCGATCGCTGAACGATACCCCCCTCCACTGCATATAAAAATTGACTTGCTGCACCGGGGCAATGCCGGTAAGCTGTTGGTTAGGGTGGTTGTGCGGACTGTAGCCGCACAGGTCGTTGATTTGGCATGGAGCGGAGGCTAATCATGAGGATGATTCCGACGGAGTGCCGAGGAGTCCTGCATTAAAACGTGCTAAGCTAGGTTCGTTCCCTAGTCGCCCTATTTTCTGTTTCTTTGGCAAAGGAGCTTGGGTGCAGTGTCGCTCGTTCAAAGGGGTAGGGCGTATGAAGATCTACTACATTGGTGCTGATCGGGTGCCTGAAAGCAAGCTGAGCACGTATCGTTTGCGGTGTCAGACCGAGAGGTACGACAAGTCCGGCATAAAGGCTGGCGAAAAGCTTGAGAAGGCTGAGGGTGAATTGCAAGCTGCGATTATTGCTTACCTTGAAGCTGGCGGAACTCCCGAGTTGGTTATACGTTTTTTGTGGCAGTGTTTTAAGTGGACCAGGAAAGAGTAGCGTGAGGTGTAATGTGATTGTTCGAGGGCGTTTGAAGAGCGAGCAGTGGTCTGAGTTTGCTGAGCAGATGAAGCGGGTTCGATCTCAGCTTTTTGGGTTGATGAACACATCTCGGCAGGTGGGTGGTGACGTTCAGATTGGTCTTCTTAGCGACTCCATAGCGGATTTTGATGACTGGAGGCGTTTGATGTATTCCGAGGCCGTGCTGGATGGGATTTCTGATCGCGATGCGTTTCAGATGTTTTACGGACCTATGGTGGTTCCGCATGTTCTTGATTCCGAGGATGTTTCCTAGTCGCCAATCGCCAACGTATAGCAGGTTTCTGATTTATGATGCTAAGTAGTAATCAGTTGGATCTCGCGATCAGGATTGGTAAGCTTAGGACGGCAAGTGGATCTGGTCGCGGCGACTATCTTTCTTGCGATAGGGCTATTAGTGGTAGTTTTGACATTCAGGCTGCTATTGCCGAGTGTGCGATGGCTCTCAGGACGGGATTTCCATGGCGAGCGTACAAGCCGGCCGGCGAGCATAATGGCAGGGGAGTTGTTCAGGATCCCGATGTCGGTCCCATCGAAGTGAAGTCGGTGTCAAAGGCTCACCACAAGATAATTCTCCATTCGAAGCCGATATTGATGGCGCCGCACGTTCGATTGCTGGTTAACGGTCCTGAGGTGACGTTTACGGGGTGGGCGTTTGGATTTGAGATATGGGACAAAAAACATTGGGACGGGTCGCTTCCAACTCCCGCATACGCTAGAAAAGATCTCTACGGAATCCAGTCGTTCTGGAATTGGTGCGAAGAGAGTGGGTGGAAGATCAATCCCTTGGATAAGCCGATATTTGCGGAAGGATGGGAGCCGAGATAGTTCATTCCGGATGAGTTCGGGTTGTGTTCCGGTTGGTCTTTGTACGCTTAACCGCCGGTTAGTGTGTTTGGCTTGTGTCTTACAGGAGTTTGTAGCGATGCTTTGGAAGGATAGGGTTACGAAATGGGCGGACGATCGCAATTTGGTTGTCGGTTCAGTGCCTGCATTACAAATGAGTAAGCTTGCCGAGGAGGTGCAGGAGTTGTCAGACGCGATTCTCAGGGACGATTGTGCTGAGATCTGCGATGCGATTGGCGACATTCAGGTGGTGTTGGCGGTGATGTGTGCGCAGCTGAGGCTCGACATCGATGAGTGCCGAGAAATTGCCTGGGAGCAAATCAAGGACAGAAAGGGTAAAATGGTCGATGGTGTTTTTGTAAAAGAAGCTACGTAGTGGAAACGTTACCACTTCAAGGAGGTAATCGTGGGTAAATCAATGAGACCGTGCCTGAAATGCGGACGCTGGAACGCGCCGACAGGTGAAAAGTACTGCATGCACTGCAGATCCGATCTTTTGCACGAAATGAAGCAATCAGGCTATCTCACCGACACCCGCCCCCCAAAGCAACACGGAAATCATCGAGGCGAACGATCGCGATCAGCAAAAACGCTAGGTGGATCGGCTGAACAAAGATCTGATGACGATAATTGGTAAGACCTATTGCGTCACTGGGTCCATAAGATACAATTCGGAAGTGTAGGTTTTGTTTCCAGGTTTTAGGAGGATGGTTACATGAAGTCGTATGCGGTTGTTTTTGTTGCGGTGGCGATGCTTGCCATCAATGCGGCGTTTTCCCAGGCACAGGATTGCAGGACGGGTCAATGCGTAGTATCGCGAGCTGCGTCCGTGGTCGTTGCTGTGGCGGAAGCTCCGGTGAGGATTGTCGAGCATGTCGTCTGTGACGTTCAACCAGTGAGATCGATCGTCGGCGGTGTTGTTGGCGAGATTAGGTCGTTGGCACAAAGCAAGGCTGAAAAACAAGCGGCGATGGGGTCGTGCTGCCACGTAGGAGGCGGATTTAACGGTGGAAGTGCAGAAGGAGTGGGGTTTTCGACATCATCTCCTGACGCAGCCGTTCGGCGATGCTGCTTTTATGGGAAGCGTCATTTGCGAGAGTCTGGAGTCGCTTACGGCTACAACAGACAATTGCGTGCTTGGGGTTGGTTTGCGTGCAACATTTACAACTAGGGAGTTGATCATGCCTCTGGAAAAAGGCAAAAGCAAAGAAGTGATTTCTCGCAACATCAAGAAGGAGATGGCGGCGGGTAAGCCTCAAAAGCAAGCCGTTGCAATCGCTCTTTCCGCAGCTGGCAAAAGCAAAGGGAAGCAGGCGAAGAAGAAGTAGCGTGTTGTGTGGGGTAGCTCCGAAAGTTATCGCGGTGGAACGCCTAGCTAGCTAGGAAGCGGAGGTTCGAATCCTCCTCGGAGCTCTGGTGGTTTGTTTACTGGAGAGGATGGAGATTATGATCAAGCCGAAAAAACTCGGACCTTGCGATGATTCTTTGACCGCAAAAGTCGCATTGATTAATGCGATGCTCGAAGGAGAGGATGCCGAAGAAGCAACTATAGCTCTTGGCTATTTTGTAGCGCACCAAATGAGCCTGTTCGACTACTCTGTGGCGAGCAAGCTTTACGTCTTCTTGACGAATGTCATGTCCACGTCCATAGAAATATCTGCGCAGGAAAACGATACCGCTCGGTATAAATTCGAGTCTCCTGAGGACGACGAGCAATAATTGTCCTGAGCGGGAATGAAACGAAAACAGGGTCTTTTTTGTTACAGGATCGGCGGCGTGGTGGGTACACGCTGACAAATGAAGATGCTACCTACCGTCAGTGTAAGTCGTTTCAGTACGTAGCTGAAGGTCAGAACGGTGTGCAACAAGCAGGTTCGAATCCTGCCCG